>ENA-OWNT01000081-OWNT01000081.1-seawater-metagenome-genome-assembly--contig:-NODE-81-length-299076-cov-6.606484_pt1 | contig 299076 bp, 280 predicted proteins | sample MGYA00238136_ERZ651165 | MGnify/ENA primary metagenome ERZ651165 (study PRJEB26861, sample SAMN08777766) | seawater metagenome | isolation source: coastal seawater | place: USA: Florida | collected... | reverse complement strand
CAGGACCTGATCACAACTGCTGATCGTGGTGGTAACCAGACTTTCAGTGTAAAGTACAAGGCTACTCCGGGTTTTGCATACCCTGCAGGTACTTACGCAGTAGACGTAGTTTACACAGCTACACAAGAATAAGTTTTGTCTCTCTCTCGTAATACTTAAAAAGGAGCCCCGTAAGGCTCCTTTTTGCTTTTGTACTATTGGGCATCAAAGGTGTATATTTTTTATATACATATTCACATCCGGCTAAGAGTTTTGGGTTAATATTCAGATATTTGTAGATATTGCTTCCCGCACATACCGGGCAAACAGGCAAAATAGAGGACTAACCCATTTGATGACATTCAAGCAGACATATTCATGCACTGGCAGGAAAGTACTTTTCTGCCTGCTTATACTACTGCTTGTATCGGCCGAGGCGCAGGCACAGTTGAGTAAACGTATTTACCGCACCAAGTTGTTGTATGATACTCTTGTAGCAGACAATAACCGCGATTTTATGTACAACAATGTCAACATCACCAACCTGACAGACGATTCCATCAGCATATTCATCACCATCACCATGCCCGAGGGATGGACGCTCACTACCCAAAAGGTAATAACAGTCAGCCTGCCGGCCAACCAGAATACCATCGTCAGCCTGCGATTATTGCCTGCCAAATCTATATCTGCAGATTGGGAAAAGGTGAGCATTGAATACAGGCTGAATAAAGGCATGGAAGCATTGGCTGATACGTTCAGGGTGAAGGTGCAGGAGTTCACCAAATTCAAGGCAAGACTATCTATGCCAACCATGATATTGGGCGCTTATCAAAAAGACATCACCTTTCCTGTATATGTAAAAAATACGGGCAATGTGCCTAAAAACTACACCATCAACTATTACAATGCATTGCTGAACCTTAATTATAAACAGCCAATACACCTGGAGCCGCAAAAGGACACGACCTACAAAATTCCGCTGAAACTAAGTGAGGCTCAATGGAGCGTGTTGCGTAAAGAAGAAATAAAAGTGCAGGTAGGTGTTGAAGACGGCGAAACCAAAAACCTGATACAGGAAATATCCAAGATCGGCTATATGCTTAAAGAGCACTCCTCCGCCTATCTTGAAATGCCATTGCAATTGGAAACCGGCATGACATCGCAGGGACCGAACAGCCTGCAATATTATGGCGCCCTGCATGGCCGTATCGACCTGAAAGAAAGAGAACGTGTCATGTTTGACGTGCGGAGTAAAACATTCACACAGGGGCAGTTCCAGGATAATGATATTTACAGGATAGAATACGAGGGGCAAAAGTGGTCAGGGTCTGCAGGTAACATCATGCAGCTGGCCGATTTCGTAATGGACGGATATGGTGTGAATGTAACTCGTAAATGGAATGGAGAAACCAACAGGGTGGGTTTATACAGCTTATTAAAAAGTCGCTCAGGCAACAGCAAGTTGTTTGGTGGTAATGCAGTACTGCTGGTAAAAGAAAAAGTGTCGCTGTCTGAATCTGTAGTAGCGAATTTTGACCAGACAAATGGTGTGAACAGCTACCTCGTAAAACAGGAAGCCTACTCAAAACTCAGAGAAGATATGAGCCTGCGCGTAGTAACAGGCCTTGGTATGGAGCAGATAACACGCAATCTTGTAGCAGGTACAAAGAGTAACCAGGTGGGTACTTCGTTGGGTTATAATTTCATGTGGAGTCATAAGCACCTGAACGTGATATCAAATGTGGTAATGAACAGCAGCTCGTACCCCGGTGTATTTAAAGGGCAGCGTTCGCAAACACATGATGTAAGAGGTGTGTATGACAAATATTCACTGGGCGGATTTTATGAGTATAACCTACGTAAGCAGAACATATATGTAGACACACAACTGTTCTCAGATGTCTTCAACCTGAAAACGGTAAACTACGGGGCCAGGGCGGGTGTCAGCTTCAGGAACTCCAACCTGAGCTTTTCAGTAGGAAAGCAGCGCCAGCAGCAAAGTGACACTGGCTCACTACCAATATATGAATACAGGTTCATGAACCTGAACGCCTCGGTTACACTCGGGCAGAGGTCCTACGTAACAGTTAACAGCTATTATGGCCAGGGGGTATTGGATGGTTATGAGGATACTACCGGAGTGAATGTGATGAGTAACCAGGGATCCTTACAAGTATATTTTGCAGGTTTATCGGCCAGGTATGATATAGGCCCCTACTTCTATCACGAATACCTGAAATACCTCGTCAATCCTGAAGAATATAAACGTCTTGTACTAGGCCCTTATGCAGAACTGAACCTGTTCAAACGCAGTCTGACCATACGCTCTCAAATGAACTACAACAAATCGCTGCCATCAAATAGTGAAAGTGCCAACATTCTGGCCAACCTTGTTTACCATAACTTCAGGCGTGGTTTTGATTTCAACATGACCGGCTCAATGCCGCTGAACCAGGAAAACGTGCACCCATATATCACGGCCTCACTCAGGGTAAGGTTGAACGTACCTTTTGTTGCAGTAAGAAAGTATTATAACCTGAGGTTGATACTCTACAAAGACGAAAATACCAACGGACAGTACGATGAAGGAGAGGGACCTATTCCCGACCAGATGCTGGCGCTGAATGATAACCTGTTCGTATCAGACGGCAGAGGGCATGTATTATTTAAGAATGTTGAAAAGAAAGATTTCAAAGCCGACTTCGGTTATACCAGCAAGATAAAAGGGTGGATACCGCAAGGGGGAACTATCCAGACATTTGCGGTAACAGGCAACAAGACGATATATATTCCTTATAAGAAAAGTAAAGTGTTATCCGGAAAACTTAACCTGCAACTGGACAAGAACTCGAACCTGGATTTCAAAGCGGGCAATATCAAAATTACCGCCACCAGCAATGATACACTGCGCTCATCGTTCTCAACACTTACTGATGAGAACGGTGAATTCTACTTCAACCTGCCGGCGGGTATTTATACCGTTACCATCAGCCAGGCTGCATTTGACGACAACTTCAAACCTACTGAATTTGCACAGCAGGCAGACCTGGTAAATAATGACGAGAAGACCCTGTATTTCGAGATCAAACAGAAGCGCAGGGCCATTAATATCAGGAAAAAGTAACCCGATTGTAAACGGATTGTTAACGAGATGCAAATCGATAGTTAACCATTAACAGAAACTTCCAAATACATCTCTGTATGTACATCTTTGTTCTATCAACGTACAAACAAAATGACAGGGAACATGAACAAACAAATACTTATCTTTTCAAGAATTGCAGGTTATACAGTAAACAAAGCATTACGTCCGGAGAACAGGATGAAATCTGCAGACAGGGTACAGCTGCTTATCAACAATATGAATGCCATTAATCAGTCATTGATGACCTATGCTGTAAAAATGATGCGTAAAGCTAAAGCGGAGCCTGAGCTGGATACTGAAGAACTGGCATTGAACCTGCACGATATTATCCATCTATCAGTTGTTTCATACGCCAAAAGAGCCCACTAATAAAACATTATATCATTAAAGGCGCATATTCAATGAATATGCGCCTTTTTTAATGGTTCAATAAAAAAGGGCTGATCTACAGCCCCATTTCTGATAATTTAACTAATGACACTAAAAAAATTCCGGCAAGGCTCAACAAAGCGATAACCATTGCTGCCAGGGTCAGTACAGACCTGGATTCATAATTTTTAAGCATAGTGGTGATGTTTAATATATTATGTATGTATCTTCTTCAAAAATAGGGAGTCAACACAAATGTAATACTAATTTCTTTATTGTGTATTACCTCGCTATGAATTAAACATGAATTTAATATAAAAAAGTCCCGTCAAGGCAATATCGATTCTTTATCTTTGCAGCGATTTTTCGATTATTAACACTTAAAATAGTAATAAATGAAAGTAACGGTAGTAGGTGCAGGTGCTGTAGGAGCCACTTGTGCAGACAATATTGCACGTAAAGAACTGGTAGACGAACTGGTATTAGTAGATATCAAAGAGGGTTTTGCAGAAGGTAAGGCACTGGATATCACACAAACAGCATCTTTACTGGGTTTTGATACCAAAGTAACAGGCGTAACCAACGACTACTCAGCTACCGCGGGTTCTGATGTTTGTGTTATCACATCAGGTATTCCACGTAAGCCGGGTATGACTCGTGAAGAACTGATCGGCACCAACGCTAAAATAGTGGAAACAGTTGCCAAAAGCCTGTTAGAGCACTCTCCGGAAACTATCATAATCGTAATATCCAACCCAATGGATACTATGACCTACCTGGCACTTAAAGCAACAGGATTGCCAAAGAACAGGATCATTGGTATGGGTGGCATACTGGACAGTGCACGTTTTAAGTGCTACCTGCAAAAAGAACTTAAATGCTCTCCTAACGACCTGAGCGCTACTGTAATAGGTGGCCATGGGGATACTACTATGATACCGCTGACAAGGCTGGCTACACTGGCAGGCGTACCTGTATCTGAATACCTGGACGCTGCACAACTGGAAAGCATTTCAGCAGCTACAATGGTTGGTGGCGCTACACTTACAAAATTACTGGGCACATCTGCATGGTATGCACCGGGAGCAGCAGGAGCGGCACTGGTAGAAAGCATTATCCGCGATGAGAAAAAAGTATTCCCTTGCTGCGTAAAGCTGGACGGCGAATACGGACAGGAAGATATTTGCCTGGGTGTACCTGTAGTTGTAGGCAAGAATGGCTGGGAGCGTATCATTGACTACAAGCTGAATGAAGAAGAACAAGCTAAATTCAACGCATCGGCAGACGCTGTTCGTACAATGAACGAAGTACTGACCACGCTTGTATAATTAATACAACATTGATATAAATGAAAGCACCGTACATATAAAATGTACGGTGCTTTTTTTATGTTGCTTCTAATAACAACATAGTTCTTAAATGTTGTTGTATCAGTTTTTAAACTCTTTTGGCTTTACAATGGTAAATACCCTTGATATATTGAAACCAAGGTGTATCGCATCTGTACTGCTAAAGCCCCATTTGCCCGGTGTCTGCCCTATCAGCGCACGCTCTGTCATAGCACGCGAGTTAGAGAGCATCAGCTGGAATACGTGGCCTCCTGTTTCAATATCCACACCAAGCGACAATACGTTATGATATCCTATCTGCTCAGTGCCCGGTACACGATAATAATATTCTCCGTTAATGGTTACACGATTTGAGACTTTTACCCTACCGCCTACACCAATCGCAACAAGATCGTTAGACTCAGGTGTAGTAGGCACCAGGTTATAGTGGATATGCGTAGGCATTAACTGTAATGACAACCACTGGTTGAATTTACGCGCTATCAATAACTGGTTTAGATAGTATAACCTGTTGCTGAAATGATATTCCTGACCGGCAGGCAAGTTTGTTGGTGCCGGTAGCGACTGTACACTCATGCCACCAACATAACTCAGGCCGATAGGATTACCTTTTTCTTCTGTCTGGCGCATGATCTTTGCTTTTACAAACCCATCGTACTCTTTCATAAAAGAGTTACGGCCAAAGCCCAGCATCAACCAGTCTGTAACACCATAATCGAACCCGATACGTGTATTGGCGTCATCAAGGCCGAAAAATGTAGAGGTACCGTTATTCAAAGCACCGAACCTGTGGTTCACCCTGAAATCAAGCACACCCTTACCAGTATTTTCAATACTGTGGCCGGTAACCATCCTTGTTGTTTTAAAAGTAGCCGTTGTATAATGTTTTTTCTCAGGCTCACTGTCTTCAAGCATAGCCATCAGGTCGTCAGTATCATCATTTTGTTCAGTATCTGCCTTCGATTTATTATCCTGCGCAACAACCTGGTTGCAGAGTATAAGAGACAAGCCAACAGATAAAATGGCAAATGAAAAGCGCATAGTGTGTATTTTAAGTTAGTATATCAGATTATTTTTTTTCAAGTATACTGTTAACAGTAACCTCAATTTCTTTAGCAATTTTATCTCTCACCACCCCCGGAATTTCAATACCGTAATCCTGCGGCACTATTTTAAATAAACAGTAAACCGTTATCTTATCACCTTTCACTGTAATACTACCCGGGAGTTCCACATCTTTCGATACTCCGTGCATTTTCATCTTTCCCTTCGTGTTCACATTATACACACCATCTTTAGAGAAATTGACTTTACTCAGGTCAGTTATCTTACCCTTATAATCAGCTTTGGGGTACTTGGTGCTTTCCATATAATTTTCGTTGAAGTGCTCCTCCATCAGGGACCTTTCAAACTTAAAACTCTTAACAGGGACCTGGAAAATAAATTCACCATTCTCGCCATTCATTACACAAGCCACCTCATTATTAATGGCTTCAATGTTTTCCAAAGGAGTGGCCGAATAAAAAGTAATCTTACCTGTACGTGTCATGTATTTTTGTGCATACGCTGCTGACACTCCACAAAGCATTATTACTGCTAAAACTATCTTTTTCATATCTGTATCGTTTTACCTTTCATAGTTCAAAAATCATACCTTATTACTGCGGCATACCTGCATTTATCCATGCAGTTATTTTGGTTATTTCACAATCACCGAGTTTCGCCATACCTTTTGGCATAGGCAGGTAAGTAGACTCATGCTTAATGGATGGCAGAAATCTTCCTCTTTCTGCAGAGCTTTTTACGCCTGCATAGCTACTCAGGTCATGTGTAAATGATTTTGTTACTGCGTCATGACAGCCTGATATAGCGCAGTATTGGTTCATTATCGGTTGAATATGTGTTGCAAAACTAATGTTAGCTGTATCGCAACCCGTACCTGTAGATGGTGCCGGGTAGAGTTGATCTTCTTTATCGCTGTAACAAGCAGCTAATAACAGGATGCAAAAAGGTATTATTATTTTTCTCATGCCTTAATTTATTGTCTATCTAAAAATATGTTAAATTGTTCAATTAGGGTAATTTAATGCAATCATTAGTTATTCTGCTTACCTGATCCTATCCATTTTTCAATCTTTATCACCTCACAATCACTAAGTTTATTGCCTCCCTGGGGCATTGGCGCAAATCCGGCTTCATGCTTTATGACTCCAATCAACCTGCCACTGTTTGCAGCCGCAACCACACCACTATAACTATCTAGTACAATTCCCAATGGTGCGGACGTTCCGCTATGGCAGCCCTTACAGTATTTATCCATAATAGGCTGTACATCTGCTGCAAACGCAAATTTATTTGTATCGCATGGAGTGCTGCAATTTGTAGTATTTTTTGCACCTTCATTTATCCACCTACGTATAAGATCTCTTTGCTCCGCAGTAAGTGCGTTAGCCGGTGGCGGAGGCATTATTTTATCAGGTTTGTCCTCAGTAATTTTTTCATACAGTTCTGTAGCATCCGCATTACCTGGCACAAAGTCTTTGGAAACAATTGAATTATAATCTGTAAACTGGTAACCGTCCGATTTTGTTACTGCATCGTGGCATCCTGACTTTGCACAATTAGAAATGAATATGGGCAATATATCGCGAGTGAAACATATACCGGTATCAACTGTATTACCACCGTTATTATTTCCACCTGTCGTGTCATTACTACCCTGTGCCGGCTGCTGAGGTACAGGTGTTGGTGGTTTATGCTGACATCCTATAAATATCCATAAGGACATCAGAAGGAATAAACTGTAGTTGAAGCACTTTCTCATATATGCACATTTTATTACCGGCCGTTAGGTTATTTCACAATTACACAATCGCTCAATAATACACCAAACAGGCTGCTACCGTTACAAAACCCTTTAATAGTAATAGTGCCGCCCTCACTCACGCCAACACCATTATCCCGCATAGTGCATTGTACCGTGGTCATATCATCAGCACCGGCCAATATCACTACCAATTTGCCGTCCTGGTTTTCTTCTGTTTCTGCTACCTCGCCTGTAACTGTAATGGCTTTGTTCAGGTACTCCTCATTGGCCCTGGTCTCATCATCAGCATATGCAGTTGATAATTCCTTTGCAGATACTTCCAGTCCTTTTACATCTTCAACTTTAGTGTGTGGCTTGTTCCACATTTTATATGCTACCACAGAACCTATTATTCCTGCAAGCACAACAACCAAAATTGCAACCTTCCATTTTTTCATAAGTAACGATTTATTACATATTGTATACGGTATACAAAAATATCATTATCAATTGTCTATGGTCGTTAAAACCTGATGAAATGGTATAAACAAGGGATGAAACCGCATATATCACTTGTTATATATCTCTCCCGCCAGCCAGTGTTTAAACCCGGCACTGCGTTCAGAACTAACCAGCGGTGGCTCTTTCACCTCAGGATTTAGCTTTACCAATACCCTTGCTTTGCTGTAAGTTTTCATTTCTTTTATTGACAGCAGGGATATTATATACTGGCGGTTTATCCTGAAAAACAACTCAGGATCCAGCATTTGCTCCAGCGAATCAAGGTTATTATCTACAGGATATGTTCTTTCTTCAAACGTACGGGCGAATGTCCCTTTATTCTCACTAAAAAAATAGGCTATCTCATCTATGCCTACTGTTTTGATATTATCACCAAAACGTATCATGAACCTTTTCTTGTATTCAGGCTGTTTCAATGCTTCCAGCAGCATGTGCTGCTTATCGGCATTAATGCTGAACATCCTTTTCATCTGTTCAAGTTTCGTCATAGCATCCTTCAGCTCTTCAGCCTTAATAGGCTTCAGCAGATACCCCATACCCGATACCTTGAAAGCTTCTATCGCATATTGATCGTACGCCGTTGTAAATATTACAGGAGCGTCTATCTGCACAGATTTCAGCAGATCAAATGCTGATCCGTCTGCAAGGTGTATATCCATAAACACGACAGATGGAGTTTCGTTCTTTTCAAACCAATCCTTAGCTGCTGTAACGCTATCATGCTGAGCAACAATTTCAGCATCGGGGTGCAACTCCTTTAATAACTTGACCAACCGTTTATATGCCGGTTGCTCATCTTCAACAATTACTATTTTCATATTAATGGTATTGTTACAATAAACCTTTTGTTTTCAATGCGTGACAATACTTGTGTTTTAGTATGTAAAGTATAGCGCTTTCGTATATTGGCCAGGCCTAAACCCGCGCCAATTTCTTTACTCATTTTGGGCTGATAGTTATTACTTACAGTCAATTGGTTATCAACTGCTGTAAACTCCACCGTAAGAGGTTTCGACAGGGATACGATATTATGTTTGATAGCGTTCTCGAGTAATAATTGTAATGCCATAGGCACTACTTTTTTAGTTTTCAGGCGATCAGGAATATCCACTACTATCTGCAGTGCTTCTCCAAACCTGCTCTTCTGAATATAAATATAATTTTGCAGAATTTTCCACTCTTCCGATAAGGTAAGCAGATCTTTGTCTTTATACGACAACATATTTCTGTACAGGTCGGATAGTTGTGCTGTATACTGTATGGCCAGTTGCTTGTCTTCTTCTATCAGCCCGGTAAGCGTATTCAGGCTATTGAACAGGAAGTGTGGATTGACCTGGCTTTTCAGGTGTTCATACTCAAACATCATCCGCTCCCTTTGCAGCGACGATAATTTGCGCAGGTTTTGCTCTCTTATTCTTATATATGCATACCCTATACCCCACATAAGCGCAATCATAAGCAACAGGAACCATATTTGCAGCCAGTATGGTTTGGCAATGGTAAAGCTATGCATAGCCTCACTATATTTTGTAAACCGGTTGTTCAGCGATACCTGCACAACAAATTTGTAATCGCCACTGGACAATTGCGGGAAGGTAACAGACTCATCGCGGGTAGTGATCCATTCTTCATTATATCCTTCCAATTTGTACCGGTAGTACAACTGGTCGGGGTTTGCAAAGTTTATACCATCGTATGAAAAGCTGATATGATTTTCGGAGTGCTTGAACTTGTTGCGCTGCAACCTGGTTTCCCTGAAAAAAGTTTTAAGCGATTTGATGTACACAGAGGGAGTAACATCAACTGTATATTCATGCTTGCCAAAACATACCAGCCCGCCCTGGTAGGGTATATACACATTGCCTGATGTATCCCTTGCGAATATATTCAGTGCAGCGGAAACAGTATCGATGCCAATACCTACCCTGCGCTCATAATGCCTGAATTGTCCACCACTTTGTTGCCACTCATCTATACCTTTTGCATGCACTACCAATATTGCATTGTTAACTGTGGATACGACAGTGGCTATCTTTAAACTTTGCAGGCCATCATCACGGTCAACAGTGTGCCATGTGTCACCATTAAACACCAGCAACCCTTTGTCAAAAGTGCTGGCCCACATATCACCATTACCGTCCTGCGTAATATTATACGCCACACTACTGGTCATGCCCGAGGCACTGTCCCACAATTTGTATTGTCCTTTATGATACCTGCATACACCGGCACCGTCAGTTGCCATCCATATTTGCCCGTCTTTATCAGGGAATACCTTGTACACATAATCACTACCAATTCCTGCACTTTTGTTATGCATCTTCAGTATCGACAGCTTGTCATTATTCCCGACCGACAGCTCTTCCACGCCATTTAGTCCTGCTACCCATAAATTGTTGCCAGCCCCTGCTATATCCAGTATACTCTCATTTTGCAACTGGGGGATATCGCTTACTTTACTAAAACCGGTGTTGTTTTTACTAAACCATAGCCCGTCGCCAAAAGTACCTACCCATAGTGTGCCATTATTACTGTAGTATAGGTTGGTTATAGGCATTTTAGCAGTAAACCTCAACCTGTGTTGCGGAATTTGCTCCTTTAACGAAAAACTATACAGCTTATTTTTTTGAGCATACCACAACTGAGAACCATTATCACATACCATTGCCGTCAACTCCTGTACAGAATAAGGATCAGGTAGTTTTATTGAAGTTATATACTCTGTAATTACCGCCTTGAGTCCCGCATTGGTAGCACACCATATATTACCGGTTTTACCCAGCATCAGTTTATACAGCTTCTGCCCCGGAAAATAATGTTCTTCTACTTCTAACTCATCCTCACCTTTAAGTATAAGATTCAGCAAATATCCACTTTCTGTACAGACCCATGCCTTATCGTCTCCAATAGGCAGTATGTCGTTTATCTGCCCCCATTTCCAAGGGCGGCCTATTGACGGAGTCCACGTCATCCTGCTTTTACTGCAGTATAAAGCTACTCCACCCTGGTGGGTGCCTATCCAGCTCCAGCATTTTTCCTGCATAGGCCTTACTACACGCACTATGTTATCCGGTAGTCCGTTGGAAGTATTAAACTGTGTAATATCATACTTCCCGCTGTCTATTTTTATTTCATTTATACCCTGGTCAGTAGCAGCCAGTAATAATTTTGCAGAAGGCGAGAGAACTGTATAAATATAATCATCAGACAGACCGTTATCCATGGTATATCTCGTGCAATACTCGTCATCTACCAGGAACAGTCCATCTCCAACTGTAGATACAACAAAGATATTCCCGACAACGATATAGATAGATGATACTGCTTCAGACGGGGTATCACCCGCCAGTTTTTTAAGGTGAAAATGCGCTCCGTCCCACAAACCTATTGCCCCCCTTGCAAAGCCAACTACCAACATCTGTTCATGTGTTGCCAATGCTGTGACGGGTTCATTCGTACTGGTTTCAATTTTCATGAAACTGCGCCCGTTATACCTATATAGTCCCTCATCTGTACCGAGCCATATATAGCCATTTGCATCGTTGAGCAGGCAATTTACCTTTACAGGAACATTTGTCTCATTCAGCCATATATCTTTTGTAAATGGCTCCCCTGCTCTTGCATCAGGGCAAAGCAAAACAACAATCAATATGATATAGTATACAGCTTGCCTCATGCCTGTTTGCGGACCAGTATTGATTTTACTACTATAAATATTTCTGTAGCCAGCTTATCGTTAACAACCCTCGGTATTTTTATATCGTGATCTGCCAACGCAACTTTGAACTCGGAAAATATCTCAATGTTTCCACCTCTCACCAATACGTCGGTGTATATTATCCTGTCTGTACTTACGCCATGAACGGTTAGTTTGCCTTTTGCACGCACACGATACTTCCCGTTTTTCTGCAAATTCACGTCTTCAATCACTTTACCGGTAAATATTATCTCAGGGAACTTAAATGTTTCCATATAGTTCTCATGAAAGTGCTCCTTTTGCAGCGGGCTGTTGAACCCTTCAAATGTTGAAACATCAATTTTGAAGACAAACTGCTTTTTATCTATATCAATTACACCTTTTAGCTTGGGAGAAGACGCCCTGATAAATTCGTTCTGCGCATTTGAGTTGATGCTTATCTGTCCTTCATCAACCTCATACACTGTTTGGCCACCCGCAATACAGGCAACGCAAAGAAAAGATATCAGCAATAACAGCCGTAGCCTTAACATAGATATTAAAAATACACCATAATATCGGCACCAGCAATACAAAATGTATTCTTGCGGATCTGGCCATAGAGATAGCTACATTTTTACAAATACAGAGCGGGCTGTCTTGTTATCTGCATATACAACTTCAATGATATAGGTAGCATTTGCAAGTTCTTTTATATCTACCTGTTTGCTGGCACCTGATACATTAGTATCACGGTATACAATATTACCTGCCATGTCCATAATTCTAATGCCCGCAAAAACATCATTTGCGAAAACATTAAGCATATCGCCTGATGCAATAGGATATACAGTCAGGTGTTTGTCCATAAGGGGTGAAATTTACTTATACCGTAGCTGTAAAGGTGGCAAAATGGTATAAAAACCAACATACCATAAATATGGTATTAAATATACGTGCCATTGGGTATAGGTTTTCTCCGATATATCAATTATCTAGTTTAACCTCAAGTATTTTCGGCCAGTTTTTACCCGTTATGTATATCTTGTTGGTTTCCCTGTCGTAGGCAATGCCGTTCATTACTTCAGGCTGTCCATCAATATGCCTGTTATCAGCAATGCCTGCCTGCCTGCGTATCCGCGACAGGTCGGCCAGCCCCACAACTTTACCATTGGCAGGGTCTATTTTCAATATGTACTCCGTTTCGTACTGGTTGGCGTAGATATACCCGTTAATATACTCCAGCTCGTTGATGTTGATCACAGGCCCGTACTGGTCAGACACTTGTAGCGTTTTAATATCCGCTTTTGTTTTTGGGTCTACAAAGTGCAGGGCCGATGTGCCATCACTATATATCAGGTGGGTACTGTCGTTAGTAAGTCCCCAGCCTTCGCGTGCACTTATCTTGAATTTGCCCAGCAGCCTGAAGGTATTTTTATCAAACATAAAACCCGTATGCTCTTTATAGGTAAGAACATATACAGTGTCTCCCATTACCGTCAGCCCTTCTCCGAAGTATTCATTACCCAGCCTGTATGTTGCCATCATCTTATCCGCTCCCAACTCATATTTGTACACGTACGACCTGCCGTATTGCCCCGTGCTTTCGTACATCACGCCATCTACAAACTGCAGCCCTTCCGTATATGCTGATGTCTCGTGCGGGAACTGATTGACCAGGACAGGCTGTATGACCTCTTTGTCCGGCTTTGATGGTGTTGCAGGCGCCTGTTCAGCGTTTTTTTGCTCCGCTTCCGGCTCATCGTTGCAGGAAACTAAGCAAACTATAAATGCGGATAATATTAAGGCCCTGGTAAGTTTATTGTACATGCGGGAATTACTTTGAAGCACCAAAAATAGCCTTACATCTTATTTTTTCAAAAAACTGTTGATATGTTACTCTATACTCTGCCTGGCTATTTTATAATACGGCTGTGGGTAAATGGCTTTACCTGTACTATCTGTTGTTACACGGCTGTAAAAAAGCGTATCCATTGCCGATGTGGCCAGCTGCACGGTGGGAGCAAAGTTGTTTGTGATGACATAGCTGTCCAGCGGCTGTATCACCTGCAGCCACATACGGGGTTGCGAGATATCAAGGCTGAAACTGAAATGGGTAGTCACTGATTTATTAAAGGTATCGGTATACAAATGTTTGGAGGTATGAAACCTGCTGATAGTAAATTTGTGCGCTTTTTCACGGTCAGTAAGCGACGACCATACAGAGGCACCTGTAGCATCATAAGCATCTACAGCCACCCATGAGCTGGACAAACCTGTTCCATTTAAGCATATCAGCAACTCATTACGCTTTGTACCGCTTATTACCAGTGCATAGTCAGTACTGTCAGCATAATAGTCAAACAGTAGCTCAGGCACCTTCCCTCCGGCATTGGCCATAAACCAGTTACTGTATGTATAATCTGCTGTATGCCAGTCGTACTGGTACCTGTATGCATTTTTAAGGTCTGCCCTGGGAATGATCAACGTATCTGATGGTGGTAAAGTAATTGAAATAATGTGAGGCTGCGTACCCGTTGCAATGTCATGCCCGCTCAATGTAAGATAAACAGAATCTGCTACCTGGTTTACGATAACGGCATTCGCATTTCCTGTTTCTTCAGTAACAACAGGCTGTTGCACAGGATCTTTCTTACATGCAGCTATTGCAACTAAGATCATCAATATTAAGCTAATTGAATAAAAACGGGGCATGTTATTAAGTTATACTATCTATGGCTAAAGTTACCCTAATTGTTCTCAAAATAAACGTTCACAACTACATATTATTGTCACAACACAGGTTGAAATGCACTCAACGCGGTTATCCATAAAAAAGCCCCGCATCTTAAATGCCGGGGCTGATATTTTGTTGCCAGGCTCTAAGCCTGTTTTATTTATATTTTGTACTTGATCAACCTGAGTATCTCTATCATCATATCAGGTGTAAAAAGCTTCTTCTTGCAGTGCAGTATTCTGCTTAGTATCTGCTGGTCTGTTTTAAGGTGTGTGGCCAGTTCAGCCTGTGTCACCTTTTTGGCTTCCATATAGCCTTGCAGCCCTTCTGCAATAACTTCATACATATTCTTAGGCGGCTTCTTCGAAGCAAGTATTTCATTGACACTTCCTGCACGCGCATACTTCAAAAACTTCTCCAGGAAAGCCTCGGTCAATGGAGTTTCTCCATTGATCACCTTCGAGTAGTAGTAAGGAGTCACCTTTATTTTCGCGGCAATTTCACCTTTTGTGGCTATGTTGCGGCGTTTCATTAATATAGCAGCTGCCTGCTTTAATTGCAGGGGCTTAACGTCTTTTACATGTTTAGCTTTTGGCGGCATTACTTACGATATTTGTGTAAATATACATATATCTGTCGGTTATCACAATCTTTATGTAAAATTGGTGCGTTAAGTTTTTTACACGTACTCAAAGCACAATTGTATTGATGATAATCCTGCAGTTTTTTGCTATTGTCGTACCATCATAAATATGTATTCATTGTCCGGGAACAACGCCATAACGGTGTCTGTAGCGTTACTTTTATAATCAGGCGCTGTTGATACAGGCAGCTTTCCTCCTGTCATATTTCCACCTATTCCGCCCGAAGTGGTATGAAACTCTATATATGGTACTTCTGATTGCTGTACGTGAAACTCCAGGCTTTCTGTTTTAAGATTGCCCGATGCATCTTTAAATGTATAATCAGCGTTGAAACTTTTATTCACTTTTATCTGCCTGTAGCGCTCATTCACCGTAAGTACATCCCACTGATTGCTGTATCCGGTACTACCTGCATACAGGTATGCTCCTATTGCTATCCATGTAGTACTTGCAGATCCGCCTTTTAAAAACGCCTTTCTAGAATTGCCTTTATAGCCGGGTTCCAGGTAATAGGTGTTATTCCCTTCCGTAGGTTTTATCCTTACCCTGCCGCCGTCTACAGGGTAATCATCGTTGAACCAGTTATTGTAATAATAATCTTCAGAATACCAGTCCATATAGTATGTTACACCCGACTCGAAATTATCTCCCGGCAATGTAAGGGTCTCCCCTCCTTCTATTACCAGCCTGTTTTGCAGGTTAGTATTTGTAGCATAATCTTCAGCACTTGCGTACAAATCTAATGTCACGGCATATTCAAGCCTGTTCACAAATGTTACGATCGATTTGTCCAGCCCCTTCTTTTTACATCCCTGCAAAGCAGTTACACATATTACCATAAGGGCTATCGGCAAAAAATATACAGTACGCATAAGATTCTCTGGTTTTTGTAGCTAACTAATGTACGCAATTTTTCAGTTCAAACATCAGCAGCCTACCTGACGATGGTAAAAGGTATCTCTACGCTGTTACCACTCATCATGATACGGAAAAAGTACACGCCACTAGCCAGCACGCCGTCCAATTCAATTTTACGTACCATTTCCTTGTTTTCAGACTGTGCTATTTCAGTATGGATCACCGTACCCAGGATACTTACAATTTCATAAGGCATTATCTGGTCCTGGTTCAGCTTTGCACGAACAGTAAATGTACCCGTATTCGGGTTAGGGAACAGAACTATGGTTTCTTCTGCGGTCTCCTTACTGTTCACTACTACTATTGTTGTAGATGCGCTGCTACAGCCATCAATAGTTGTAGTTAGCGTATAAGTACCTGAAGCGGCGGGTATTGCCTTGTACAGGACAGGATTCTGTACAATTGAACCAAAACCGTTAGGGCCTTTCCATTTGAATGACGCACCTGTTGAAGGGTTCAATACCTCAAGCAGGAGGTCTTCACCCGAATTGATCGGGCTGTTACTGGTTATATCCGGCAGTGGTGGTGTTGGTTTAACGGTAACATCAACACTACCTGTACGTGTACAGCCAAACCTGCTTACCGTAACAGAATACCTGCCTCCGTCTGTAAGAGCTACCGGATCCTTCTGAGCCGTTTTTCCTAAATATGTGAAACTCTGTGGCCCGGTCCAGGCATATATCACGCCGTCAGTGGAGGTGTCTGTAACATACAGTTCCAGTTTCTTGCCCTCGCACAATGGAGAATTGTATGATACTTCCATTTCACCGGGCAGTGGTACTACTACTACAGATTGAGTGTCTTTACCTATACAACCTGTTACAGTTGATGTAGCTGTTACTATATAATTAGCGCCATCTGACATTTTAGAATTATTGATCGTAACGCCCGGGCCGGTACTACCGAAGCCCCCGTTACTGCTTTCCCATTTATATGTTTCTGTTGAAGTATCCGCAACAGTCAGGCGAATAGTTTGTCCTTCACAGATGGTCGGGTTGTCTATCATAATTTCCGGATCCGGATTTTTATGAACAATAACATCCACTGTGTCAGCTATTGAAGAACAACCATTCAATACTGAACGTGACAAGTACGGTCCTGTATGAACATCCCATTTCACATTCGGTATCGATGGATTTTGTGTCGTTGAGCTATATCCACCCGGACCTTCCCATGCATACGTGACACCAGGAGTTGAAGAATTTGTTGTAAAACTCAAGGTCTCACCCGAGCAAACAGGCGAGTTGCTTGTAGCCACCGGTTTTACAGGTTGAGGTTTTATTACTACCATTTCCGTATCTGAGGCACTGCATCCACCTGCTTCTACTTTCAATATCCATGCACCTGCATGAGATAACTGGGCCTTGTCGATAGTAAGTGTCACGCCCGTATCCGTTTTCGCTGAATTAGGGAAGAACCATGTACGGCTTGGCGCTTGTCCGGGATGCGTAGATTTCAGCTTCAGTGTGTCTCCTTCACAAACAGGGCTATTTGTCGTTATTACCGGCGGTGATATGGTATCTACCACACGCAGAAATAAACTATCTGAGCCAAAACCACATGTTGATGTTACGATCCTTAATACGTAATAGCCCGAATCCGCATACTGTACATTATTCCTGAATATCGTATCTGCGTTCGCACTCCAGTTGCCCGGTCCTGACCAAAGGTATTGCGCTCCTGCCAAACTACCAGGGCCGGCTTGAAACCTTACATCCGACGTAGGGCAAACTATCGTTCCTAAGTTCGTAGAGGCCATCGCATTGATCACACTTGACTGTGTAATAGAAACTGTTACAGTATCACTTTGTGCGCAACCATTACTCAACTTGGCTTCAAGAATATAGTCGCCAGAATAAGTTACCTGCACGTTTGTAATGGTCTGGTTGACCCCGGTAGCGGAATATCCCCCACCTATCTTTGACCATTCGTATGTTGGTCCGCCAGGAGTATTTGTTCCTGATAGTTGTAGATCAGCGCCACTGCACAAAGGGCTGTTGCTTACCGCTACCGGCTTAACAGGTGCCGGTATTATTGTTACCGAAATAGTATCTTTTGTATAACAGCCCTGCAGGTCAGCAGTCACTATATAATCTCCTGAATAAGACGTTTGCAGATTAGTGCGCGGATGACTGTTTTGAGATGTATTGGAATTGTAACCGCCGGGGCCTTGCCAGTTATAACTAACATTGGGTGTTGACGTATTAGCAAACAACCATAAAGTATCATCTGCACAAACAGGGCTGTTACTGTTACCTGTTACCGGTGCAGGGGTCTGGCCTATAACAACAGTAGTCGTGTCCTTGCTATCGCAGTTATTTTGTGTTACGGTTACTATGTAGTCTCCCGCATCGCCTGTAGTACTATTTACAATAACAGGGTTTTGTTGTGTAGAATTGTAAGAACCAGGACCTGTCCAGGATACATTAGCACCACCCGAGATATTACCTCCTATCAATTGGAGGTTATCGCCGCTACACAGCGGCCCATTATTACTGGCAACCGGTTTAGGTGCTGCCTGCCTTATCGTTACATTTGTCGTGTCAGCCCGCGTACACCCGTTCAAGTCAGCTGTTATAATATAACTGCCAGACATAGCACTGCTCATGTTCACCCTGCTCACATTCTGGCCGTACTCCAGGAAACTTACCGGACCGGTCCATATATAGTTAGACCCAGCTGTTGATGCTGTTGTAGACAGATTTAGCTGTGCGTTGCTACATACAGGACCGTTGTTTGATGCAACAGGTTTCGTTGGCTTAGGTTTTATCAGGATGTTATTACCATTGTCATACGAAGTATCAATAGGCATAGTAGCAACTATACGGATACGAAAACCGGTACCGGTCATATTACCCGGCAAACCGACTGGTATGGTACCACCTGTTGTTGCAGTTTTAGTACCTATATTTACAGGTGATGCGAAACTACCTGCACTGTTTGATAACTGTACTGTAAAAGTGTTGCCTGTAACAAACGTATTTGTTACACCATACGATAAGGTAAAAGAGTCTTCTATGCAATGAACAGTTTGTGTAAATGGCTGTATGATAAAAGCACTGGTATCCGGTGTGAACTTTGTAAGAAATCCATCATTCCCTCCGCCTCCATGCGTATTTTGACTACCACTAAATGCTACCCCTGTATCACTCTCAGTATATCCACACATATACACTACGCCTCCCGGTGCTGTAGCTACGCCCACGCCATAATCATTATAAGACCCTCCGTAATAAGTACTCCAAACCTTAGTACCCATTATCGTAAATATTGAAAGTGTAGCATCAAATGTGGCATTACTCGGATCTGACTTTGTAGAGCGATGCGCTCCTGATGTAGCGATACCTGATGTACTTGCTGTACGACCTGCCATGTTAAGGTCGCCATATTCATCAAATGTTAGTATTCCACCATAATCAGTATCTCCTCCTCCAAAATAAGTACCCCATATTCGTTGCCCCGTACTGTCGAACCTTGCCAATACAGCATCATAAGCGCCTGCAATACTTGTTTGCTGTGCATTGGTTGTAGCTATATCCGTACTACTCTGACTGGCACCGGATATATACACATAATTAGTATCTCCGACCACTATACCGCCTGCATTTTCATGCAATGTACCACCATAATATGTAGCCCAAATACGCTGACCGTTTACAGGATTGAACTTCGCAATCAATAATTCAAAATACCTGTTATTGTTTGTTGTCGTTGGATCAAAATTCTTCCAGTACTGTGCATAGGTGCCACTTGTACCAAGACTGTCACTTTTATACTCTCCTAACACATACACTATGCCGTTTGAGTCAGTTGTCACGTTTGTAAGAAAATCGTCGTATGTACCACCATAATATGTACCCCACTGCCTTACGCCATTCTTATTAAACTTCACAAGGTAGCCATCGTACAAAGCGCTCCTGGAGGTCTGAGCAACACCACTTGTAGTTGCTATACCTGTATCACTGGTTGTTCTGCCAACCATATACACGTTATTATACACATCACACGTAAGGTAGGTTTGAAATTGTTCGTTTGTCCTTTCTTCACCTGCGCCACCATAATATGTAGCCCACTGTCGTTGTCCGCTGCTGTTCAGCTTTACCAGGAAGGCGTCACTATTACCACCTCCGCGAGCAGTTTGATGAGCCCCTGAACTTGCAAGAGTAGATGAAGTATCCGTAACACCACTAAAAAACACATCCCCCTCACCATTAATTTTTATGGCATTCAAGATATCACGACCATATCCACCATAGTATGTTGTCCAAACTCTTACCCCGGCAGGTGTAAATTTTACAGCATACCCATCAATGTCTCCACTAAATGTATCAATACTGGCTCCTGAAGTTGCTATGTTCGTACTACTGGTTGTACTACCTACCATGTACACATATCCAAAGGTATCAACAGTCACATCATAAGCAAGGTCATTACCATTTCCCCCCATATAACTCGCCCACTCCAGCGAGGGGTCAATTACTATAGGGCCATTATGTTCAGCTACAGAAAATGTAATAGTATTGCCCTGCAATTTATATTCAGAAGCCAATTCCATTTTGGTATATGCGTAGTATGTATAAGGTGCCTGCTCGGTAACTTGTCCATATGGCGTAGTAACAACAATAGCTCCGTTTACCATTTTCAGGTCAGTAGCTCCGTCATATTGCAACTGTATATCACCTGGGTCTCCACCGGGATGTATCACAAAATCATATTTCAGTTTGCCGTCATAACTATACAGCACCCAATCAATGTTATCATAAATATTCCTGTAAATGATCTTCCTGTAAGATGATACTGTAACATCATCCAGTCCTTGTGTATAATAGCGCTCCACTTCTCCTGTAGCATCTTGAGCTTCAGGTACTACGTTTGTATTAGCTCCTATCAGTGTTACATCCAGCCTGTAAGCCGCGATCCTGTTTACCTGTGGTTGTTCCTGTTGCTCATTAAGGGTATTTAGTTTTTTGTTCCACTGATAGTGGATGCTCCCTGAACCAATAAATACAGTCAGTGGACCTGCAGGTAACTTATAGTGAATATCGTTTCTTAACTGTTGATGCTGATTCTTTATTTGCCCTTTATTCTCTATAAAACACATTGCACTTTTCGTTGCAATGACATTTTCAGAACCGGCATAAATTTTATTATCCGGCAATACAAAGCAGAGTGATAGCAATAGAATAACAGATACACATTTGTGTATTACGTTTACCATTTGATACAATTTTCGTATTTAAAGATAACCAAAATGACTCTTAGAGTGGCAAATACATTAAAATCTGCATGTTATTTATAACAATTTTAATGCCTGACTTCTTATAACTGCTTGATAAAGGCTTCTATTGTTTTCTGTATCACCTCTTTAAGCGCTGCGGTTATCTCGTCTGCTCCTCCGTTTTTAGCAGTATATGCTTCAATTACCTCTATACCTTGTTTGGTTAATTCCTGCTCCAGGAGCTTGAGCTGGGACATCAACTCATCAAAATCGGGGCGGGCGCCCTTCTTCACAGTCATAATTTTGACGTTAGCCAAATATTTGGCCGAAATGGCAGAAGCCATATCCTCGAAGAGGTTGATGGAGTTTTCTAATTGACTCATTACAGAGTAGTCCTAAACAAATATATAAAATTCACTTAAATATGGCAACAGTGAATTTCAATATGATATTTATACTCAGATATTCATATTTAAAAATAAAAAGCTGACCATCGTTTTCAATGATCAGCTTTTATATATTATAAATTAACACTACTTAATAGTGCAAGTTACCTTACTCTTGGTAGGTATGGTTGTTCTTGTACGTGATTGCCAATCGTCGCAAAGACGTGTGGCATGCGCCTTCTGATTGGTCAGGAACACCATCTGGTTTGTTTCACTCGTTTCCGGATCCACACAGTCGCATGTATACTCTTTTGAACATGATGCAAATATAACGGTGGCCAAAGCCAGGAATAACATTCTCTTCATTTTGCTGTTTATATTTATCAGGCCTGTAAAATAGACATTTAAGTTAACAAAATTATAAAACTCAACCCGTATTTTATACAACAAACCCATTCTATTTGTCATATAATTGTTGATTTTATATTGTAAGCTGCTCGCAATGTTATCAATTCAACTTACAATTGATGTTCTTACCGTAAAAATTAGCCGTATCCTCATAATCGCCGCATATATACGAGGCCTCTCCTGAGGTTTGCACCCTGATGGTATATGCTGTATCAGTTTGACCGGATGCATTGTCCTTACAAGTACAGGTATAGCCATAAGTATCCTTTTTCTTGCAGGAAACAAATATCAGCAGTGCAGTAACGGGTAAAATTATATACTTCATCTCTTTTTATATCAAATTTACTATATGCGTCAAAAATCCACAACAAGCTTTGCATTTATGAGTCGCGAGGTAAGCCTGTTGGGTACTGCAAATGTACGACCACTACTCTGATCCTGTATCCATGTGTAGGATAAAGTATTTTGGATACCTAACAAGTTGAACACCTCAGCGCTGAACCATATTTTCTTAAATGCATTGAACACCTTCTTGTCCGTGTGTTTGGTGCCGTCCAGCAGCAGGGCTGAGAAACCAATATCTACCCTGATATAATGCGGCAGACGCAGTGTATCTCCATAGCGTTGCTGATCGGGCGGGCCAAATGGCAGACCGGTTGAGTACATGGTATTCAGGTGCATTTTAAAGTTCTTGTTCCTGGGCAGATAGTCTTCAAAATACATACCCAGCATGAAACGCTGATCTGAGGGGCGTGGCACATAACCCGGCTCAACCGTAGCACTGTCAGCACCACTTACAGCCTGGTACACGATCCTGTCATCAGTAATATCCTCTTCAGCCCTCAGTATACCTACGCTTATCCATGATGTTGCGTCTTTTACTATATCTCCGTATATCCTCACTTCACCACCATACACCCTGCCTATCGCGTTGTTTTTACCAAAATAGCGGATACGTACGTTATCGTATTCATAAGGTACAATATCCCACAGGCCTTTGTAGTACACCTCTGTAGTCAGTTTGAATGGGCGGTTCCAGCCCTCGAAGTTGAAATCTGTACCTAACAATACGTGGAATGACTTCTGTGCTTTGAGGTTCATATTTACGTTACCATTCAGGTCGCGCATTTCACGATAAAACGGTGGCTGCTGGTATAAACCACCTGCCAGTTTGAAAACGATATCTTTCTCCCACTCAGGCTTGAATGCCAGGTGTGCACGCGGACTGATAAGCAACTCACCATTGAGTGTACTATAATTGAAGCGGGCACCTATTGAGCCCGTAAGGTCTATTGAATCGCCAATCCTGAAATTATCCTGTAGATAGCCTGTATATCTTACATAGTTGAAATCTGACGATGATGTATATACTCTTGTCAACTCAAGCGTATTGGGGTCGTAAGGCTGAGTAAAGCCGGCTGAGTCACGACGCTCCCACTCGTTCAGTTTATCGCTGATGCTGGTAATGCTACCACCCAATCCCCATTGAATAAAGTGCTTACCTCCGTCGTAAGACCCCTTGTGCGCAAAGTCTCCCACGTTTACACGCAGGTAGTTACGTGCATATGTGTGTATTACACCTGTGCCCAGGTATGTCTTTAACTGGCCGAAGTTTTCCTTACTCAGGTCTGTTTCCAGCTCACCCAGTAAGTACTCGCCTGATATATCATAGGCCTCTTTCTCATTGGTCTGAAAACCTGAAGCGAGGAATTTAAGGCGCAGTTTATTGTTGGGTTTGTAAGTAGTAGATATGCCCCCGAAACGTGAATCGAACTGATCCAACTCCTCACCATTATAAAAAACACGCAATTGGAATGCCTTGTTGATCAGGCCGAAGCTGCTTGTTTGCTCCTCCGGTATAAAGTTGAACCTGTTTCGGGCGTAGTTACCTATCAGCTCCATTTCCCACTTATCGCTGAAGTGGTACTTTACATCTGCCTGAATATCCGTGAACGAAGGGTTGTACACACCTTTGGTTGGCTGGGCCTGCAGGATATACTGGTTGCTCTTTTGCCTTGCACCAAACAGCCATGTAAGTTTACTGTTCTTCGATGCACCTTCCAACGCCAGGCTGGCACCCAGTAAGCTGGCCACCGCCCTGCCACCAAACTCAGTAGGGTTTTTATAATTCACATCCAGCACACTGGACATCTTATCGCCGTATTTAGACTGGAAACCACCTATGGAGAAATTAACCCCTGATACAAGGTCGGCATTGACAAAGCTCATACCTTCCTGCTGTCCGCTGCGGGTCAGGAACGGCCTGTATATTTCAAAATCGTTTACGTATACAAGGTTCTCGTCGTAGTTACCGCCACGAACATTGTACTGAGAGGTAAGCTCGTTGTTGCTGCCCACATAGGTTTTAATAAGTGCTTCCACAGCACTACCAAAACCTACAGTTGGTATTTCCGTGGCTTTACTTACATCCAGCTTGATGTTTCCGGCCTCGTCCCTGCGCTCTGCTTTTTTTACAAAATCCTTCATTTGCGTGGCAGTAGGCAGCATCTGTACATCAATAGTTTTGCGCTGCCCGGGAATCAATGCCAATGACTGGGTTTGTGTTTCGTAGCCCAGGAAACTGAACACCAGTGTAACGGTGCCATTTGTTGGTATCTCAAGGCTATATTCACCTTTACGGTTTGTACTGGTACCAATAGCAGTACCACTGAGAGCAACAGTAACCGCATCCATACCCTTACCTTTTTCATTCGTAACCTTACCATTGATATAAGCAAACTGCTGGGCTTGTGCGCCTGACGCAACAGTAAATATTATAATAAGTAAGGCAGTGAGTTTCTTTAGCATCTGAATGAAAACGGTAATAGTTGAAGTTTATTTTCCTGCTTGTTTTAGTTTTTTGATCGTTTCTGCCGGGTCTGACGAGGAGAAAACCGTATTTCCCGCTACTAATACATCTACCCCGGCCGCTACCAGTTCAGGAGCGTTTTCGAGTGTAACACCTCCGTCTATTTCTATCAATGCTTTGCTGCCGCTGACTGTAATCATCTTTTTCACCTTACGCACCTTTTCTACAGCCTGGGGAATGAACTTTTGTCCACCAAAGCCGGGATTTACGCTCATTATGAGCACCAGGTCAATATCCGTGATGACATCTTCCAGCACGCTGACAGGCGTATGCGGATTGAGAGAAACTCCCGCCTTCATACCCAGTGCCTTAATAGCCTGCAGGCTACGGTGCAGGTGGGTACTTGCTTCGTAATGCACTGTCAGCACATCCGCACCGGCGTTTTTGAAGTCCTCGAAGTATTTCTCAGGCTCTACGATCATCAGGTGCACATCCATTGTCTTCTTACCTGCCTTCTGTATCGCCTTCATCACAGGGAAACCAAAGCTGATATTAGGGACAAAACGCCCGTCCATCACATCTATATGAAACCAGTCGGCCTCACTGTTGTTGATCATTTCAATATCACGACCCAGGTTCAGAAAATCGGCGGATAAAACGGATGGCGCTATCAGTGGCATTTTATTGTATTTATTTGTTTAGGGTTGCAAGATAAGGTTAATGTGGTAATTTGATAATGGATAGTGGATATAGGATGATGGATGATAGATATTGGCTAACAGATGGGGCATTTTGTTAAGTCCCGGATTTAGCACTTTAACCAAAAGCAATATCGCATTCTTGTAACAAACTGACAATGAATACAATAAAAAACGATTGTTAAGTTTTGTTAAGTAAAACTGTATGTCATCGCAGAAGTTAACAAGAAACAAAACGCCTCCCGGAATGAGAGGCGTTTGTATTAAATATAATATTTTATTTATTCGTCGAGGTGTCATGGATCAATTATAATAGACAAATATACAACAATTAAATCAAACATCTAATATTACTCCCCGTCAAAATCTATTGTATTTCCAAGTCCGAATATAAGATTGAGTGCGGCGATAAGATTACCATCTTTATTAAAAGTACCGTCAAAGTCACGTCCTAAAGTCAGGGTAAGGTGTGTATTCTTTTTAACCTGGTAGTCGCAGTTAATTATGTATCTCCAGGCAGGTGCAACACCTTTAGGATTAAGTACTGTGCGATAGATAATTTCTCCTCCAAACAAGAACTTGCCGTCTTTACCTTCGTATTGCAACCTAGCACCCGCGTCACCTATGTCCAGATTATCTGCTTTGTACAAACTACTATCATTATCATAATATATTTTGTCCGGGTTGTGTGTATAGCGTAATATTCCCATAGCAGTCATTCCGTTATCAAAATCCCAACCAGCAGTAAGCCAAACACCGGCACGCGACAAAAGACTATAGTTAAATACTTGCCCGGGAAACTTTAAAGCTGTACCTCCGGCCAAGTCAATTTTAAAACCAGTACGTTTAAAGTCAATTTTTTCTGTAAACTTTTTCAACGAATCAAATTCAGACTTTAGCTCTTCAGGAGATTTATTTATCTCAGCGGTAATGTAGGCTATTCTAGCATTCATTTTTTTCTTCAACTCAATGATATCGTCATCTGTATCAGGATCAGCACCCTCACTTTTCAATTTTTCTTTCAAAACTCTTATACTTGAATCATAAGAATTAAGAACACTGTCATTTGCAAGACTCAAAACTATCTTACCTGTCATGTATGACATTACTGTATCTGATCTCATTATCAGCGTATCTGCATCACTATTGATTTTGCCTCTACGCAAAGATAGTTTAAACCCGATACCCATGTCTGTTTGCTTGACTACTGAATCTGTATTGGTATATGCAAAAGATAACACAAAGCTCTGCTTAATATTACTCCACCAATTGTCCGTCTTAAATTCGGCATATGATATATTCTTACCCCAAAATAACCATGCAGGAGCTATATCAACTGCATAACTTTTGGGGAAACCATCAAAATTTCTTGCACCATTTTGCAGCGAAACCATAAATGCAGTTGGGTCCGTAAAAGTTTGTACTTCTGTAGGTGCTGTGCCTATCAGGTTTGCAGCAGGTGAAGCCGGAGCTTGCAGTAGGTCGAGTTTATAATCGTCATTCTCTCCATCTTTATCTTTACCTGTGTCCTGTGCATTAACCCCAATAACTAAAACAAATAATAAAAGGCTACTTATGATTGTCCTTTTCATAATAACGATTTAATGAAACATAATGTAATAAGTGTAGAATACTACTTTTGTCTGTTTATCAATAGTAGCTGTCATAAGCTTTTTATAATCAGACACACCACCAGTCAACCTGAGAGTGATGCTACTTTCATCTGTATGAGGTTGTATATCCTGTACAGAGATTGTAATTATTAACTTCTTTCCGTTCAATTCATAATTTGTGCCTAAGTCGACAGTAAAATCTTCTTCTGTAAACGCACCGTTCGGGCCACCACCATCCAGCATACCACTACCAACATATATAGACGACGTGCTGTTTTGACCGAAACCTGTATTTATAGTGAGAGAAACATTTTTGCTCTTGCTTTTACTAACATTGTAAAAGTCGACATGTGTTGTTGTACTCATAGCTTGTATTTATAAAAGTGGATAATAATAATCCAAAGCTACTTCTGCCCCACATCTCCCGCAATAGTGAAAACCTTCATTCAATACATGAAAAATCACGTACTGCATTTGCGCATACCCTCTTGACAATGTGACTGAAATTGTTTGATTGCTATCCGCTTGTTAACGGGATGCAAACAGGGGGTTAACCGTTAACATTTTGCGTGAAAGGGGCGTTTGGTGTTGCATATTTGCCCTGCAAACAACGGGAGACATCCCGGACAACGACAAACAAACAAATGAGGAGGATAATAATTGTGGCTATACTGGCCATATTATCATTTACAGCACAAGCACAAAATGCTACCAGCGCCGCCGGTGCCCAAAAGGCCAACCTGGATCTGAGCAACGCGCTTGAGATCTCATTTACCGGTAACAGCAGCGAAATAATCAATGTTGAATTTGCTTCACTAACAGATATGATAAACGGTGTTGAAACAGCAGAGCACGAAATACGTGTACGTTCCAACAAAAAATTCAAGGTAACCGTCAAGCCATCTTCCAACAACTTTACATACTCGGGCAACTCACTGATAGGCACACTGCTAAGGGTGAGCAACGTAATGAAAATACAGGTGGTAAATAATAACACCGGAGGCAGCCAGCCATTTTCAGCACAATTGCTTGGCTGGCAGAGTTTCAGCATATTGGGTACGCCTGTAACACTATTGAATAACTGCGATGCAGGAGGCAACCAGACTTTTACGGTAAAATACAAGGCTACTCCCGGTGTGAATTGTAAAGCAGGTAATTACAGCACGGAGATGGTTTATACCGCGACACAGCAGTAATAGTACACGATCGCTGTACAAATACTTATCAATCAATAATTTATTTTGCATTTTTTATATCAGCTACCCAACCATTCAGGAGTTTCAGCCTATCTTGTAAAGAGAAGACACCAAGTTAACCTATAAATTAAGCCGCTTATACTGAGCGGTTTAATTTTTTTCCGCAGTTCAGTTCAATTCCACCAGTCTATTTTACATTATGTTTATTAATGCACATATGATTTTTTTAAATCCATGTTGTTTATTATATTTAATCACTCTTTAATTAAAAGAAGATTAAACCGGTAAACGAAAAAGAAAGTGAGCAGAGCACAAAACACTGACAGTAAAGGGAATAAATTCACTAATGCACTAGTTAACAAGATCTGGGAAAAGGGCGAATACATTGAAGGGCATCCCCCTGAAATATGGCGTCGTGATAAATACGGCAACATCATGAACCGCCAGGAGTTCGGCAATCGGAAATGCGAAAAAGGATGGGAAATAGACCATATCATCCCGGTAAGCAAGGGTGGTACAGATAATATTCATAACCTGATACCCGTGAACTGGAAGGTAAATGATGAGAAAGGCGACCAATATCCATGGCCATAAAGGCCGATCGCTACCCCCAGCACTATACAACAGCAGTTATTGCCTAAAATATTATTAACCAATAGTTTAGGGATTGTAAAACTTCTGTAAACACCCAACCTTTCTGCATATTCACCTTTCTATATGTTTGTTGAATTGCTTCATTTGACACGTTTACCAAACAAATAAGCCCCTCTTATCGCGCTAGAGGGGCTTATTTATTATATGAGTTGTACTGTATCAGTTCTTCGCGGTAACCCAGCCGGGGCTATACCATTTTATTGAATTGATGATCTTGTAGGAAACATCTTTCCAGTGCTTAAGGCCATGGTTGTCTTTATCCCAGTAAGAATAATGAAACTCCAGCATACGCCCGTCTGCCACTATGTAGTAGCTGAGGCTGTAGTTGTTGGTATGTGTATTGCTGCGTTGTGGCTTTGCCAGTGTTGATATAACAGTGTACTGCTTATTACCGATCACATAGGTAGTATCCTGCAGCAGTTGGGCATTACCCAGGCTATGTTTGCGTGGGCCATAGTGGTTGTTGATATAAGCTGTATCTGCCGCCAGGTCGTGGATATTGAGTTGTACATTTACGCCGCTCTTCTTATCGTTGTTACCTGAAAAAGATACGGTATATCCACCATCAGGGCAGTTATCCCAATAGTGATAATATTCCCTGTCTTTCTGAAAAGCAGCAGGCATATCTATCTGCAGGTTGCCATTGAAGAGTGTTACTTGCTGGAATGCCGCAGCCGAAGCAGGCGGTGTTTTTGCTGAAAGCGCAGACGAGATGGCCAATAGCACAAAAAGGCTTAGTACACGCATGTTTATTATTTTCCGGTTGAGGTGCTAAGATACGTACAATTGGCAGATGTTAATAATATTCATCTCATTAACATTTATTAAATATTCTAACCGATTGATTATCAGATCAGAGCATTTTGAGGGATGTTATCATCTGCTGTGCACGGCTACGAAAATCTTCCAGTCCGTCTTTTTTACCATCGTAGTGTATGGCAGTATGTATTTGCCTGCCATTGTGCAGCATATAACAAAGCAGGAAGTAGTTTGGAGAAACCGTACCATCATCATATTCAAAACCCGGCTTCCCGGTATCAGTATACAATTCGTCTTTTAGCACACATTCGTAATAACAGTAAGTAGCACCATCCTGTTCAACAAGTTCATCGCGCAATACATTGTGATATTGATCATTGTAGGTTTCTTTGATCAGCAGCATACCATCTATCAACTCTTGTGCTGTTTGTGTGCCTTTGAGCAGTACACAGGTAACGACCTCTGTGTGATGTGTATTAGAATAAGTAACATCTGCTTCAACAGTTGAGTTGCTGTCTTCACCTTCATACAGCATACCAAATTTACTCATGCTGTAGTGATCGGGGATATCAATAGTAGCTTTCCCGTCGAACATGATGCGGGTGTGTATTTTCTTTCCGTCGCTGAAAGGTTCCTGTGCAGTTGTAATATTGCAGACCAACAGTAAGAAGCATATGATCCGTAACATGCCGTGTTGTTTACAGCATAGACGGTAACAATGTTGCGGAAGTTAGGCTTAGTTATAAATATTGGCGAGGCCGTCCAGTTTCCAGGTAGTGTCTTTGTACACCTGTACTATTTTCATACCTGCCAGTGAATTATGGTAGGTATAAGATATCTCCATGAGCATATCGTCACTCCTGTATATCAATACTGAATCGGTTACGGAATGCTTTTTAACTGTGTATGGACCACGGAGTCGCATTTGCGGAATATCAGGTATCTCGATCGTTGTATCATTTACAATGTTCAACGACAAACTGCTTGTAAAAGCATCAGCAGGAATCAGCGTCGGATCAGCACCATGTTTTGTACGCTTCAGGAAGAAGTTCCAGTTGTGCTTACCCTGTACACGCTGGGCACCATTGCTGATAGTAACGAACTTTGAAACCGTACCACCTATCCCATCTGCAACGGCCATGGTCACTTTATAAGTTCCTGCTTTAGTATATGTGAATGATGCCTCAGTTCCGTATATGGTCCTTTCATCTACATCGGTAAAGTACCAGGTAAGGTCAGCACTTTCTTTAAGGTTAGTTTTAAAAACAACCGGTGTGTATACATAGAGTTTCCCTGTAGCTTCAAAATCGGGTTCAAACTCTGCAGTACCTTCTATTACTATCGGGTCGACGGTTTTTTTGCAGGCAGAAATACTGAAGCAAACAGTTAATATCAATACAATCAGAACTGGATATTTCATACGCTTATTTAGGTGTAGCAATAAAGTTAAGGCAAATAGGAGAAAACAGAATATTTACTACGCAGCTTCTGAAGAATTATGCTGTTATTGTAACCGGCAGTTAACACGTATGTCAGTTTCGGCTGATTTGTTGTAGTTATTTACCCTGCTTTCTATGTCATTACAGTCGGCGCCGGCGGCAACCCTGTTCTCAGCCTGCAACCCGTATTCTTCGCTGAATAAGACTACACCATCTACCTCCTGTACGCAAAGACATTTATAAGACCTGTAAGTACGCAGTTTTGTACATGACGGCAATGTACACGCAAGTGAAAGCATCACAAGTAATGTGACCAAATAGACTCTCATCCCTATTAAATTGTTATCCCTTATATCTAAGTTACGAAAAAATGTAACCTGACGGCTTAAATTCAACAACCATGACGAGGAAAATGTAAACAGCCTCCATAAGTCCGGAGGCTGTTATTGTCTTGTGTTCTGCTTAAGACAACATTACATAATAGTAAGTGTCATGGAAGGTTGATCCCAGGTAATGGTAACATTATTGCTGGTACACTGGCACCCACTTGTCAGGTTATAACCAAGATCTACCGGACCAACAGAAGTGTTAGCACATGCTCCTACATCATACTGCCATCCGGCACCAATGCAATGAACGGCAATTGTATGATCGTCTTCGTACACCCTTACGTATGCAAACAAGTCGTTCATAGCAAAGCTTCCCGGAAGCAAGACAGTGTTATCAAAATTGTACATTCCGGGCGCTAACCACATTAAGCCTGATGTACTGGCAAGAGTACCGGGGCATGTTGTTGACGCAGGAGTAACGCCCATTATTTCTACCATAACGTCGCAGGAAAGAGCAGTAAGGTCGATGTTAATGTTACTTGTTGGCTGTGCTTTTACTGTTACGGTCGCCAAAAGGCAAATAGCTGTTGCTAAGAGGAATTGTTTCATGATATAATTTGTTTTTTGGTGAAATATTAAAACAAATCTAAAACACAATTCTATTCTAAAAAAGGGTGAAATCACCCATTTTTCAGGGAAGCTACCCGGCTTTAGCAGCTATTTACAAAAACAACTCTTTCAATATGATATAAACACCCATAACGAGTACGAACCAGCCGAAACCTTTCTTCAGGTTACCACCGGGTATTTTTTTACTTATAATAATACCTATAAAAATACCTGCAACCGCGATACCTGTAATGCTCAACAACAAAGGCCAGTCCATTTTTATACTACCTATATCGCCGGCAAAACCTATTACAGAGTTTATAGCGATGATAGCCAGGGAGGTACCTACTGCTCTTTTCATGTCCAGCCCAACAAAATACACAAGTGCGGGTATTAACAGGAAGCCTCCACCTGCACCCAATAACCCCGTTACCAACCCGATACCTACACCATACATCATCAATGGTACAACGTCGATCGGCTTCTCCTTTTCTTCCGCATCCTTCCGTCCCCTGATCATTGATACCGAGGCCAGTAACATTAATATGGCAAACAATACCATAGTAAGCATAGACTTGGTCAGTATTATACCGCCCACCATACCCAGGTGCTCCGGAATAGCGGGTATAATATACCTGCGTGTAAGCAAAACCGTAATAACAGAAGTAATACCAAACAGCTGCGCAGTTTTCATGCTTACCTGTCCTATGGCGTACTTGCGTATTGCCCCGATAAGGCTGGTACTGCCTACTATGAATAAAGAGTATGAAGTAGCAACTGTAGGATTAACCCCGAAAAGATATACCAATACCGGCACGGTAAGTATTGAACCACCCCCACCAATCAATCCTAATGATAACCCTATGAGTATTGATGCTATATAACCTGCTATTTCCATTCTGACTGTTAATAATACAAAAACATTGTATGATATGACCTAAAAACCAAAACCACCACAAAGAACTGTAGTGGTTTTAGACGATCAGCTTATTAGAGATCTTTTTTCGCCAGGTAGAAGTCTACCATTTCATAGTTGCTCTTTTCACGTTCTTCCATATCGGCAACAGTTTTGGGTGGTGGCACGATCACCTTGTCTCCCGCCTGCCAGTTGAGTGGCATTGCTACTTTATTTTTATCGCTTGTTTGCAGGGCTTCAAGTACACGCTTTATTTCTACCATATTACGGCCTACATTGAGCGGGTAATACATAATGAGTCTTATTTTGCCTGTCGGGTCTATGAAGAAAACCGCCCGTACAGCCGCGGTTTCACTTTCGCCGGGCTGCAGCATACCGTATAGTTTCGCCACCTTCATATCAATATCCGCAATGATGGGAAACTTCATGAGGATACCCATATTCTTTTTCACGTTGTTTACCCATGCAATGTGAGAATGTATACTGTCTATACTTAAACCCATCAACTTCGCATTCTTCGACGCAAAGTATTCCTCTTCCTGAGCGAATGCAGACATCTCGGTAGTACAAACCGGTGTAAAATCTGCCGGGTGCGAGAACAGTATCACCCAATTGCCTTTATTATAATCACTGAACTTCACATTACCGATAGTTGTTACCGCTTCAAAGTCAGGTGCCTGGTCTCCTATTCTCGGCATCTGGTTCATTTCATTTGTGTCCATCATAGTTGTTTTATTAGCTTTTGTATTTAATATTTATCTACTCTAAAGGTACTTACATTTAGCAGGGGCTATTATGATGATCGTCACTCTGAAACATGATATGTTTCATATGCTTTTTCATATTAAAAAGCCCTTGTCAATGAATGCAAATAGCGGATATTGTAAGGCCGGAAACAGCAACTAATGTTACAGAAACCATAAATAAGCGTTAATGTAACATTAGTCACCTTTTTACAGTTGCAATATGCTGATATTTGTATATCAAACTTATTCAGGATAAAAAACATGGCACAAAGTTCATTTAAAGACCTCATCAACTCAGACAAGCCCGTTTTGGTAGATTTTTCTGCCGAATGGTGCGGCCCCTGCAAAATGATGGCACCCATACTCACAGAACTGAAAAATAAGATTGGCGACAAGGCCAATATCATTAAAATAGATGTTGATAAAAATCCAGCTGCCGCTCAGGCATACAGGGTATCCGGCGTTCCTACACTTATAGTTTTTAAAAACGGAGAAGTGATGTGGCGGCAGAGCGGTGTTGTACCGGCCAACCAACTAAAGCAGGTGATAGAGCAATACGCCTGACACATTTATTAACTTTAACTCAACAAACAAAATAATGTACAGAATTCTTACTTTATCTTTACTGCTTTCCCTCAGTTTCATTTCGTGTACTTCAACACCTAAAGGAAATCTGCTTAACCCTAATGCCTTCAGAGCAACAATTAACGAAAAAAGGGAAAAGATCGTAATTGACGTACGCACACCCGGCGAGTATAATGAAGGGTTTATAAAAAACGCACTAAACATAGACTGGAATAACAGCAGCTTTGGTGATGAAGTAGCAAAACTGGATAAATCTACACCGGTATTTGTGTACTGTCGTTCAGGAGGCAGAAGTCACTCTGCTGTAAATGCAATGGCCAATATGGGCTTCAAGGAAATATATGAACTTGAAGGGGGTATTATGCAATGGCAAAGAGCCGGATTGCCATTAGAAACAAAAGATAACAGTGGACCTATAGGCATGAGTATGAAAGAGTATAAGCAACTACAAAATACTGACAAGCTGGTGCTGGTAGATTTTCATGCCCCCTGGTGCGGCCCCTGCAAAAAAATGGCGCCATTTTTAAAAGAAATTGCAGACGAACAGGCTGACTTATTAAAATTACATAAAATTGACGCCGATCAGAACCCTACATTGGCCGAAGAACTAAGTATAAACAGCCTTCCAACCCTACTTTTATACAAGAATAAAAAACTGGTTTGGAGCCATATAGGTTATATTGAAAAAGATGAATTATTGAAAAAAATAGTTACCTTTAATTGATTTTCGTATCGTTTACCTGTTACATACAGAAGGCCCCGTTTTTACGGGGCTTTTGTATTAAGGCTACTCAGGCTTAACAATCCCGTACTTGATGGCAAACATTACCAAGCCTGTTTTAGACTTGATGCTGAACTTGCTGAACAGCGATTCTCGATAACCGTCCACCGTTCGCCTGCTCACGGCCATTATTTCGGCTATCTGCTCATATGTAGGTTCTTTTTCGTCGCATACAAGCCTGAGGAAATCTTTTTCGCGACCACTCACCTGGTTGATAACGACCTGTCGTTCATCAAGTTGCGAATCATCAACAGATAGCAAAGCTTTTGCAAGCATCTCATTATGATAAAAACCGGTTGTGAGCACATCATTTATTGCGGTACGCAACACATCGGCAGTGCTGCTTTTGGGTAAGTATCCCCTGATACCCATCCTGAACAGGTTAATGATAGTGCGTTCGTCCGTCTCAAGCGTAAGCATCAACACTGGATATGACGACCCTTTTTTCTTAAGTGCAGCAACAGTATCCGTACCATCCATCACGGGCATCATCAGGTCCATAATTATCAGGTCGGGTTTGTTGTCCGAAAAGGGATAGTCATTCATCAGCTCTTCCCCGTTATCATACTCCCCCGTTACTTTATAATTTCCAAGCCTTTCAATAAGTGCTTTTAGTCCATTGCGCACAATAGGATGATCATCTACCAGGAATATGTTAGTGTTATGTGACATTAAGCTGAGGGAGTTTCTGTAAAGGTAAAGATACTGCCTTTACCTAAGGTACTTTTAACATTCAGCTCTATACCTGCAAGTTTAGCCCTCTTCATCATATTCTTTAAACCGGAGCCTTTGCCTTCGGTTGTTGCTTTTTCTACATCAAAGCCCTTACCGTCATCAGTAACTGAAAGTTTAAACCCGTTTGCAGCATCCATACTGATATGAATATTTTTTGCTGATGCATGCTTTAAAGCATTATTCAACACTTCCTGTATCATACGGAATATCATAATACGCCTGCCCTTATCAAATCCGGGCTCTTTACCATCCGTTTCCCAATGCACTTTCAGCCTGCGTAGTTTCGATAGCCTGTCAGCTTCTTTTTCCATTGCATAAACAAGGCCATGTGTCTCCAGGTATTCAGTATTCAGGTTGTGGCTCAATAGCCTAACCTGCTCAATAGTATCGGTAAGCGTACCGTCTATGGGTTCCAGCTTAGCGGCAAGTATTTCATCGTCCAGCTTTTCCTGCTCCAGTTGCAGCCTTATAAGCGTGAGCAACTGACCAATGTTATCATGCAACTCCCGTGCTACATTACTCAACACCTGCTCCTGTACTTCATTTTCTACTATACGCAGTTCCTTTTCATAGTCAGCCTCCATCTGGGCCATTTTTACCTCCTGCTGCACATGGCGCCGGTTGGCAAGCGTCATTGTGATGATGACACCTGCAATCAGTAACAATATCAGTAAAGTTGTGACCAGTACCGTAAGTACTATATCATTGGCGAACATATTCTCTCCCGGCTTGCTTGCCGTAAAGATAGAAAGCTATTGCGATTAATGCGTAGCCAAGAATATTTGCAAAAAGATTGATCCTGAACAACGCATCAGCAACTGCCATATCTGTTGCCGTCAGCACATTCATAACTCCAAATAATGGTATTGTACTGCCAAAAATTAAGATGTATGATATACAAATAAGTGAAAGCGGTTGTGTGAATATTTTTTGATTCTTAAACAATGCATTTTCAATCAGCACCAATATAAATGCAATTACCAGTAGTAGAGCAGATAAAACAAAGAACCAGTTGAAGAACTTATGTACATCAACATTCAGCACATACCATAGCCAATGGCAGGTTTCTATTACTAGAAGCGATACAATTATCCTTTTGTAAGATTTCTTATACACCAACAACCAGCCCGCATAACCCAGCACCAGCATTTGCACTAATGCATACACATTGAATAGTTGCAAATTACCCTGGTGCATAACAACAGCAACATATCTGCCAATTACCTCTACAGTAAGCGACAAAAGTGTTATAAAAAATACAAGCCTATATGCTAAAGGCAAAAAACGCCAATTCCAGATACTCATAAAAAGTGCAATACTTTTTATGATAACCAGGCAAACAAAATCAAATGACATCATACCTCAACCTGCTCATCTAAACATTGGGAGCATAGTACACATCACAATGCGGAGGACACATAGTAGCATAATCCGCTCCCTTGTTATGGAATATATGTATGTAATCATTATTATCCAGCATCGGTTGGCCTGTAGCCGTAGTGAGGAATATCACCATACCGTGTGGCCAGTCAACATTTGCATGTTCCGGTGTTGAGTAATAAGAACATGCTGCAAAATTCACTCCCGCTCCTACGGGAGATCCATTATTGGTGTACATCTGCAAAACCTCATCGCCCCATGGCAAAACCAGGTTTTTCACATACGTGGTAGGACCATCTGTAAGCGGTTCGAGGTCGGCAGAAGCAGGGTCGGCCTTAAAATAGAAATTAGATAAGTAAGCGGCACCAAACAATGTTTCATCAGACGTTGATACAAAGCTATTGTTACTTATCTCGTACCATACAGCGTTTGTTGTATCCAGGTCGTACACCTGGCTGACGCCTAGTGGTGGAGGTACTAAAGAGGGTATCATAGCACAGATCTGCAACCTTAGTTTTAACTCGCTCACTTCTCCGGCAATGCCCGGCATAAAGCAGTGAACAAACCTTAACGCAACGTTTTCGGGCACAGTTCCTGTCTGGTTGATAAAACCCTGAACGGCATTTTGCAGGTCATCCCATTGTACTGATATTACCTGTCCACCAAACTCCTGTTCAGCTGGTGTGTAAAAGTAATGTCGGTTGAAGTTGGCTCTTCCCTCTGTGTATTCTCTGAGGCTGATCACCCTCGGGTCATTTGAATTGTCTCCTATCTCTATTTTTACCGGCATGGCTGTTTGTTTTTAAGTGTCCTACAAAGTAAAAAATTTATAAATGACTATTCAAACCTACCCCGTGAAAAATACCCCCACAGTTTTGCACATTTTCCCGTTGTGCATAGAATGGCAATGCGGGATATTTGTATTCAAGCGGCAGTCATGTTTGATGGCAAACCGGTTTACAAGAATTATCCTCTTTCCTGTAAACCCGTCACCTTGAAACAACAAACAAGCTGACGAACATGATTATGATAATATATAAGGGAACCAATGAGGCAGTACGGTCTGCCGTAACCTATACAAACAACCTTTTTACCTATACCCCTTTTATTAAGGCCATAGGTAAGAATAAGAAGTTTGACATGGCGAATATTACTCCACAAAAAATAGCTGATATGATACAGGAAACCGATCTGCAACTTGCAATTGACCTATACCTGCCTCTGCCATTCGCAAAAGACGCGTATACATATGACGACCCGCTGAACCCCGCCATGATACATATGAATAAGCGCAAGCTTGACCGTCCTGTACACAGCCTGTGCAATACATTAGTACACCAATGCGTACATGCGCTGAACGCAGTTAACCCTGATTGCTATTTTGGGCATGGTGACAATGACCCTGACGGGAAAGACAATACAGCCCCTTACTGGATAGCCAACCTGGCGCAAAAAATGGTTGCTGCTGATGAGATAACTCCTGATACGATGGCACATGAAAACACAGAAAACATTAAAGCCATACAGAACACACAGGGTAAAGACATACAGGAATCACTTTATAACGAAGGTATATTCTGCTTCTATGACATGAAAGCTATAATGGAAGCATAGATCAGGCTACAGCAAAATAGCCTATTGCCAGCCATATCAGCCCTTTGACCAGGAAGAACATAAAACCCCAGAACCCAACTTTACGTAACCATTTCAATATTTTATTGTCTTTAGCCACCGTGCTCATTAGTTGGCAATTACTTCGTAGGTCTTAAAATCACTGCTCATAGGTGCGGGGCGTCCTTCTGCTTTGGCTTTTGCCAGGTCAGCAAAACCGCGCTTGTGGCCTTCTATAAATGCTTCTGACTTTGTCCATCCCTTAAAGGCTTCTTCATTATCCCAATAGCTTACGATCAGGTAATTGTCCTCTTCCTTACCGGGGCGTAACACATGCATCTCAATAAAACCGGGCATAGTATCTATGGCTTTTGCACGAGAGCCGAATAGCTCCTCAAAACGCTCTTTGTATTCAGGACTGCAATTAATATAGTTGATCGCTACAAACTTCTTTTCCATTGTATTATTCTTTTGTGAACACAAAACTATGTTTGTCACAAAAGTGTCAGTACATAAATCAGGAAATGAATTTGTACAATCGGGAATAATGTTATCCTTCCAGGTGTATGGATATGACGATCATACGTGTACTCAATACATCAATTGCGTTGCTGAGCGGGATACTGCCGTCTTTGAATATCTGGTTGCCCAGCCCCTGGCTCAACTTAATTTCGGGCGAGAAAATAAAGTTGGGGTAGTAAAATTCAAATCCTACTCCCAGCTCATAGCCAAAGTCTGCCGCCGATACTTTGATAAACTCATCTTTACGACGTGAACGTGCGTTTGCCGCCATATCATAGTCAAACTTCAGCCCGGTAATAGCATAAAAGCGGAAGTTCTTGATACGATCGCTTTTGAACTTCAGCTGTAGTGGCATGTGCATATAAATAGACTCAACCGTACGATTGGAGATACTGTCGTTACCATTCACATCCCTGACACTCAACCCTACCCTTTTTTCTGCAAAAGCCAGCGACGGTACAAAACGCAGGTCTACAAAGCTGGAAAGACGCAGGTTGCCCATCAAACCCAGGTTAAAACCGGGGCCAAAATCAGGCTGAATGTACTTAAATGTATCATGATCAATAAAACTCTGGCTGTGCTTGATACGATAGGTAGAAAAGTTCGTTCCGAATGTGATACCGAAATAATATGCTTTCTGGTCATGCTCAGGCATGTTCAGCACTTTACGCTGTGCCTTTGCAGGTTGCGTCAGCAATATTCCCAGTACAATAAGTAAAATGTGGTTGATCCGCATAAATATAATAGGTAAATATAACGAACGGAGCGAAGATACAGTATGTAATGCCTTAATAAAAATGGGTATAGTGAATTATTTAACCATATATATGAGATAAAACCCTGAATACTACGGATATCATAGTGTCACATGACGAAAATCATATATTCCAATACAATGGCTTCGTACCTTTCAGAAAAGATAACAGAATATGAAAACATCTAAGAAACAGACAGTAGTACAAGGAAAAGTAAATACTCCCCGCCCCGAAATACGCGATGATATGGACAGCCGCGAACATAAGGAGGATAACTACAAGAGCCGCAATAATAAACAGGGTGTAAAACCTAACACAAAAAGCAAAAACAAAGCGGGTAACTAACCTTATTTAGCTGTAAACAGATAATAATCTGATGCGGGTATCTTTTTCACCCCGGCCTGCCTAAGCATGGTAACCAACTGCCCCCTGTGGTAGGTAGCATGATTAAGTACCTGCATCAAACCCACATGTACCGGTAATTTAACGGATTGCTTTTTCAGGTTATAATATTGCATGACATGCTGAAATGCGTTGTCGTTGAACTGCTTATCAATAAAAGATAGCAGCCCCTCTGAACAATTGCGCCAGTTTTCAACCGCTTCTTCAAACGTTCCGTTGAAAGAATCCTGCACCCAGACAGGTTGTTCTACCAGGTTGAGTCTTTGCAGCCATATATTTTCAGCACTCCACATATGATATACCGTTGTACGTATAGAGGGAAAACTGCTGTTTATTTCCATATCCAGTTGTTCTTCAGTCAGTTTCAGTAAAACATCAGCAAAACGTGCATTAGCCCACTTGTTATACTTTGCAAATCGGGTCAATAATTCTTTCATAATGCATAATTAATCATAATTGTGAGATAGTTTATTGTTTTGGGTTGGCTTATTCAGTATTTTGCAGAAAAATAATTTAAATATGAAAAGGATACTACTTTTTGCAACCGCAATAGCACTTAGCCTGAACACTTACGCACAAGATGAAGCAGCCATGAAAGCGTGGATGGAATATGCTACACCGGCTGATATGCACAAAATGATGGGTAAATACAACGGACATTGGGAAGTAAAAACCAAAATGTGGATGGCTCCAGGTGCCGAAGCAATGGAAAGTACCGCCCAGGCTACCAACGATATGTATATGGGCGACAGGTACCAGAAATCAAAGTTTACCGGTGAGTTTATGGGCATGCCTTTCAATGGTGAGTCTACTACAGGCTATGACAATATGAGAAAGGTATTTACTACAACATGGATAGACAATACAGGCACTGGTATTATGTATGCCGAAGGTAAATGGGATGCCGCTAAGAAAAGTATAGAGTATAAAGGCATGGCGTCTGACCCGATGGCAGGCAAACAAATGGCATTTCGCGAAGTGATGACCTTTACCGACGACAACACTTATACAATGGAAATGTACAACATGATGGGTGATAAGGAGTTCAAATCAATGGAGATGACTTTTACACGTAAAGACTAATTATAATAAGAATTTTCATACAAGCAGCCTCGTATGTACGGGGCTGCTTTTTTAGTTAATAGCGTTACCTTTGCACACACAAATCATACCCGATGAAGGAACTGCAAGACAAAGGTTTTGAAACCATCTGCATACACGGCGGACATAAAGAAGAAAGTAACCGCGCACACCTCACCCCCATATACGCGTCCAGCACTTATACCTTCGATAGTGCTGAACAGGCGGTAGACATTTTCCAGGGAAAGGAAAAAGGTTATGTATATGGCCGTTTTGGCAACCCGACCATCAACGAAGCCGAGGAGAAGATAGCCATGATGGAAGCATATGGTATTAAAAACTCGCAGGGAGAACAACTGGAACTGAAAGCGATATTGCATTCCTCAGGTATGGCTGCTATCACTACCATGGTGCTGAGCAACCTAAAAGCGGGTGAAAAAATAATAACCCACTACTCTCTGTACGGCGGCACACAAGAGCTGTTCGACAAGGTGCTGCCTGACCTCGGCATAGAAGTGGTGATCGTCAACTTCCATAACAGGTATGATGTAGAAGCTGCTATCAAAGCTGATGACGCCATCAGTATGATGTACATTGAAACTCCTGCCAACCCTACCCTGCAATGTATAGATATAGCTATCCTTAGTACTCTGGGTAAATCATACGGACTAACCGTTTGTGCTGATAATACATTCGCTACACCATACCTGCAACAACCTTTCAGGTACGATGTAGATTATGTAATGCACAGTACAACAAAATTCCTGAACGGGCACGGCACTGCTGTTGGTGGTATACTAATAGGCCGCGACCTGGAAAAAATGAATACCGTCGTTACTAAAAAACACAGGCTGCTGGGCGCCAATTGCAATGCTTTTGAAGCATTCCTCCTCACCAATGGGCTGCGTACATTCTGCCTGCGAATGGAACGACATTGCAGCAATGCACAAAAAGTGGCCGAATTCCTGGCGCAACACCCGCTGATAGCAAAAGTGAACTACCTGGGCCTTGCGTCGCACCCTGACTATGATATTGCACAGGCACAAATGAAACACGCCGGGGCACTAATGAGTTTTGAGCTGAAAGGTGGATATGAAGCCGGAAAGAGGTTCATCAACAACCTGAACCTTTGTACCAATGCGGTATCGCTAGGTACCTGCGACACGCTTGTATCACATCCTGCATCTACTACACACGTAGGTGTAAAACCTGAAGACCGCGAGAAGTTCGGCATAACTGATGGAATGATACGTATGAGTGTGGGACTGGAGTCTGTTGAAGATATAATTGAAGACCTGAATACAGCACTTGCAAAAATTGATGGTTTTGTGCATTAGCTGATGGAGAGGCTGAAAAGCCCCAACCTTTTATTCAAGGATTCGGAAAAATAAGCTGATTAGTTCATATGATAGTCAGCTGATACCAAAACATGTAACAAGTAAAAAAACAATGAGTTGATCAGTTATTGCTACAAACCTGTATTAACAATACAGACTATCAGCTAATAAGCTAATCATCACATCGCTAACCAATATAGTATGAAAGAAGTTTTTATAGTAGACGCAACACGTACCGCAGTAGGTAAATATGGAGGTTCATTAAGTTCAGTGCGTCCTGACGATCTGCTGGCGCATGTTATCAAAACATTGATAGAGCGCAACCCGTCAATTGATGTAAATGAGATAGAAGATGTAATAGCGGGCGCAGCCAACCAGGCTGGTGAAGACAACCGTAACGTGGCACGTATGGCGGCGCTTTTGGCAGGGCTGCCTGTTACTGTTGGCGGCAACACTGTAAATCGCTTATGTGCTTCAGGTTTGCAATCCATCATGGATGCATCACGCGCTATTATGTGTGGCGATGGCGATATATATATTGCAGGAGGTGTGGAGAGCATGAGCCGTGCACCATTTGTTATGGCTAAGTCTGACAAAGCCTTCGGACGTACACCTGAAATTTATGATACTACTATCGGCTGGCGTTTTGTAAACAAAGCCTTGAGTGCCCTGCACCACCCATACAGCATGGGAGAAACTGCAGAGAATGTAGCGGAGCGATACAACGTATCCCGCGAGGCGCAGGATAAATTCGCACTGCAAAGCCAGGAGAGATATTTTGCTGCACATGCAGCGGGTAAGTTTGCAGATGAGATAACACCATATACAGTTAACCTTGGCAAAGGCAAAACCATGGTGTTTGATACTGACGAGCATCCGCGCGAAACATCGATGGAGGCGTTAGGCAACCTGAAACCGGCATTTAAAAAAGACGGTACTGTAACAGCAGGTAACTCAAGCGGTGTGAACGATGGCGCTGCGGCGATGATACTGGCATCAGGCGAGGCAGTTAAGAAATATGGCTTAAAGCCGATGGCCAAAATAGTGAGCATGGGTATAGCAGGTGTTGACCCCGCGGTAATGGGACTTGGACCAATACCTGCATCTCAAAAAGCACTGAAACGTGCCGGACTGGAAGCCAAAGACCTGGACCTGGTAGAACTGAACGAGGCTTTTGCCGCACAAGGCATACCTTGTATGCAGGAGCTGGGACTGGATGAAAGCAAAGTGAATGTAAATGGTGGTGCAATAGCTATCGGGCATCCATTAGGATGCAGCGGCACACGTATATCTACCACATTGCTATACGAACTGAAGAAACGTGGTGGTAAATATGGACTGGCAACCATGTGTATTGGTGTAGGCCAGGGTGCGGCGATTATTTATGAGATGGTTTAAATCCAAACTACATGCAGGACTACATATCAGTTAAAGAAACAGTGTACAAACTATTTTCGTATGCCGACAATCACAACTGGTATGAACTGGAGCATGAAATCCTTGCAAGCAATGTTCAACTTGACTACTCATCGTATGGAGGAGAGGTTGCTATAAAATCAGGTAGGACGATAGCGCGGGAATGGGAAGCTTTTTTTACAAAAATGGACCATACGCACCACCAATGCGGGAACGAGATAATAAATATTGAAAACAATTCTGCAAAAGTTACTGTGTATGTAACAGGTGGTCACTATAAAGTTAATCATAGCAATAACAATACATGGACCAATTATGGCTATTATGAGCTTAGTCTTAAAAAAGCAGAAGGTTGGCGAATAGATGGCATAAAGTACATCTTTAAATACGAGGAAGGGAATACACAAATACCTAAATTGAATTAGAATTATCGATGATGAGAGCAATATTTACAATACTTACGTTAACAATATTGATGTCATGCGTAGCAATAACAAACGCACAAACAGTCACTAAAGGTGATGTAAATACATGGTTCCTGCTGTTGAACCGCTTTTCCTTGTCCGATAAGTTTGCAATAACCAACGAGATACATGAACGTACAGGTAGTTTTATGAGCAACCAGGGCTCATTTATACTACGTCCTTCCATAGACTACGCCCTGAATGACAATGTAGAGTTATCAGCAGGGTATTCATATGTGCGTTCATGGCCTTATGCTCCTTATACACAACCTATAGCCCGCAACGAGCATAACATCTGGGAACAAGCCATGCTCAAATCAAACGTTGGCAAAGTAACTATACAGCATCGTTTCAGGTTTGAACACAGGTGGGTGGATAATATCAAATCTGTCAATTCTGCTACCGGACCAGACTACTATATCGAGGGTTCTACCTTTTCTAATCGTTTCCGTTACCGCTTTATCCTCGGGTTTGACCTTCTGAAAATAAATAACGGTAAGAACACTATTTTCTTCAACAGTTTTGATGAACTTTGGATAAACCAGTCTGACAACCTGATGCCAAATTCATTCGCACGCAACTGGATATATACCGGGCTTGGCTACAAGTTCAGCCCCGACTTCAACATCCAGCTGGGACATATGCATCAATATGATGTAGCAGGAGCCAATAGCTTTATTTCTTCTTCTATTATCCAGTTATCAGTGTTTAAAAACTTTGCGCTGTATGATAAAAAAGCCAACTAATACACGGCTTTCAATTGAGCTCTGGGCCACAGCCATGAATTCAACTAATGTCTTGAATGTAATTGAACTATACGCACCCAATGCCATCCTTATACCATCTATGTCCAGCCAGCTAAAAAAAACAGCAGGACAGATAAAGGAGTATTTCGCAGAGTTTTTAGCAAGACCCGGCTTTAATGTAGAAATAATTGAAGCCTCTAAACAAGAACTGGAAGATATTACTGTAGAGTCAGGTATATACATATTTTCATGGCTGGTAAAAGGCAAACCACACCGTGTATCAGCAAGATTCACACTCGTGATACAAAGTGACAGGATCATACAACACCACTCAAGCGTGGCGCCCCAATAAGTAACACAGGGAAAGCCCGTCATTATTGCTATTTTTGCAACACCATTTTTTGACTTTTTAGAACTACGGATTTGAAAAAGATAGACATACACACGCATATAATGCCGGAACATATCCCGGATTGGTTTAAAAAATTCGGTTACGGTGATTTTATACACCTGGAGCATCACAAGCCCTGCTGCGCACGCATGATAAAAGGCGATAAATTCTTCAGGGAAGTAGAAGAGAACTGCTGGGACCCGAATGCACGTACTAAAGAAATGGATATGACCGAGGTAGGTGTGCAGGTATTGTCTACCATTCCCGTTTTGTTCAACTATTGGGCTAAGCCTGAACATGGGCTGGAAACCAGCCGTTTCTTTAACGACCATATCGCTCAGTGTGTCGATCTGCACCCTACCCGTTTTGTGGGTATAGGCACAGTGCCTTTGCAGGATGTGGATATGGCGATAAAGGAAATGGAGCGCTGTGTAAAAGAACTAAAAATGCCGGGACTTGAAATAGGTTCCAACATCAATAACAAGAACCTGAATGATCCGTATTTCGACCCCTTCTGGCAAGCTGCGGAAGAGTTGGGCTGCTGCCTGTTCATACACCCCTGGGAGATGATGGGCGAAGACCTGATGAAGCGCTACTGGCTGCCGTGGCTGGTGGGCATGCCTGCTGAAACGGCAAGGGCTATCAGCTCAATGATATTCGGCGGTGTATTTGAAAGATTCCCGAAACTGCGTGTAGCATTCGCGCACGGTGGTGGTAGTTTCCCGTTCACCATCGGCAGGATAGAACATGGTTTCAATGTACGCCCTGACCTTTGCGCGATAGACAATGATGTAAACCCACGCAACTACATAGGCAAATTCTGGATAGATGCCCTGACGCATGACGATAAAGCACTGGAGTACATTGTAGACATAATGGGCGAGGATAAAATATGTATGGGTAGTGACTACCCTTTCCCATTGGGTGAACACCATCCCGGCAAGCTCATTGAAAGCATGGATAGTTTTTCGCAACAGCTGAAAGATAAACTGCTTTATGAAAATGCACTGGAATGGATGGGCATCGACGGCAGCCGGTTCAAATAAAAACCCCTTGCTTAAATGCTGAACAACATTAGCTAAGGGGATTCTTACAGCACCCGTAAATACAGGTATCTTTCCATTTGGTTATATGGATATGCGAAAACTCATATGCTACTATCAGGTACCGGCGCCTCCTACCCTGCTTTTCTCATCGTCGGCACCGCTATTGCGCCTGCGTGTTGGTTGTAATTTCCTGTTACCAAAACGATAGCTGAATGTCAGCGACACCTGCCTCGATTCACGTTTTACCGTAAAATCTTCCTTATATGCCGTGTACACAGAAGATGCCCTGGGCAGGCCTTTCCAGAAAATATCATTGGCATTGAGGCGGATGGTTCCGTTATCATTGAATACATTTTTCTGTATACCCGCACCCAGCGTCCACATGGCACCAAGATCGAAGAAACCATATACCTGCCTGGACTGGTACCAGAAGGTAAGCTCAGCCCTGAAACCTTTACCCAATGTAAAGTTGTTGTTGGTGTAAACAGAAAATGCTGGAGAGCCGTTACTTAAATTTGTATTGGCCAGGAAACCACTGAAATGCGAATACCAACCCGTGAAATTATTCATATTGCTCCACCACTTGGTTACCTGGAATGGATAAGACGCAGACAGGCTGAATGAGTTTACCTGTGCAAGGTTCTTATCTGTCTGTACCGTTACGGAGTCTTCGGTCTCACTGGGCTGTACCACCTGCGTTATGTTATCGTTGGTAATACTATACGACAGCGTTGTTACAAACTTCTTTTTAAAAGTGTGCGATAACTCAGCCGCATAAGTAAGTGCAGGGCGCAGGTAAGGATAACCGGCTTTATACGTTGTATTATCAATAAAGAACTTGAACGGGTTTAGTTGCTGGTAATTGGGACGCTGTATCCTCCGGCTGAGTGTTACTCCCAGGTCGTGTTTATCACTCAATGTTCTTTGTACCGCCAGGCTGGGGAACAGTTGTGTGTATGCTGTATTATAGGTACTATCCAGCGTTACCTGCTTTGCTTCTACATTCGTATTCTCCATACGCAGACCAAGTTGCGTACTCCACTTCTCCCATTTCCTGTTGTAGTTAAGATAGCCTGCATTGATGTTTTCCCTGTATATAAAATGATTACTTCTCTTCAGGTCAAGAGAATAATCACCGGTAGTTTTTTCATAAAACAACGGTTCATTGTCTGATGTAACGTATGTAGACTTTATACCGGCCTCGAAAGTTGCTTGCGTTTGGATAGGCAATGTATAATCAGCTTTCAATGCGCGTATTTGCGTCAGTCCGTACATTTCGCTGAGCATGAAATATGAGGGCTGGTATTGGCTGCCATCGGCGTTTGTATACTTGGTAGCCAGGTTCTGGACAGATTCATTCCAGTAGCGTGCATAGTCCAGGTCAATGTTCAGGTTTTCACCTTTATCATTGAACCTGTGCCGCATATTAGCGTTAGCGGAATAATTATAATACTCCTGCGTCTGTCCCCCATCAGTTACAAAATCATAAATGAGTTGATTACTGCCATTCAGCGCCTGCGATGTGTTTGATGTTACCTTATCAATCATTGTAGTGCCTGCCGTACCCGCTATACCTATGATAGTGCGCTTGCCTATGCTATAGTCCAACCCGAAAGTTCCGCTGTGGTTATCAATAGGCATCTTCATAAAGTTGTCCTGCACATATGCAAATTGTACTACATCACTATTAGGCGCAAAAAATCTTCTGTCCAGCTTCAGGTGATTGAACCACCAACGCCTTGCGTAGTTATAACTCACATAACCACTCAGCTTTTTATTGCGGTAATTCAGGTTGAGGCCTGCGTTATACTTTGGATAAACACCCTGAGCATAAGAAGCATGTGCGCTGCCGTTCATACCCATATTCTTATCCCTCTTGGTGCGAATATTTATGATACCTGCTACTCCTGCCGCATCATACTTTGCACCGGGATTACTGATGATCTCTACCTGGCAGATATTGCTTGACTGCATACTCTTCAGCATATTGGCAAGGTCTGTACCTGACAGTACCATGCTTTTACCGTCTATCATCACGTTTACACCCTGCCTTCCTTTTATACTGATATTATCATTCTGGTCAACATTTACACCCGGCGCTCTTGCCAATATCTCCAATGCTGTTGAGCCTGTGCTTACTATACTGTTCTCTACATTCATCACCAGCTTATCTGCATGTATCTCTATCAGAGGCTTTTGCCCCCGAATGGTCACTTCTTTCAGTTTATTGCTTTTAGCTTCAAGGTTTATAGTAGGCAAGCGCATATCTTTACCCTCTACGGTAATTTCTTCGCCGCTATATGTAACATAACCCAGCATAGTCACCTTCAGCAGGTATTTGCCGTCTGCAACATCTTCAAGTATAAAAACACCCGCGTCATCTGTAATAGCTGATTTAGCCAGTGTAGTGCCATCTGTATGCAGCAACACAACATTTGCTGTACCAACGGCCTCCTGTTTACTATCCTTTACATCACCTGATATATCATGGCCCCTGGCCGCAGATAAGTAACTATTGAACAAAAAGAATACAATTGCCGGGCATATTAAACGATAATTCATCAGGATAGTTTTAAGTACTGTTCAAAAGTAGGATGGCTATTTCGCAACGTTCTACCCCATGTTGGGGGATTTGCATTTTTCGGCATCACTCGTTTAGGGGGAAATTTCACTTACATAAATAATATCACACTACGTTTTATCACAGAACAGTAATAGACGACTTAAAAAAACTTAATTTCACATAAGCAATATGAAACGTGTAAGTATCCTCATCCTGTTATGTTCCTTTGTGTGGCAGGCCACCGCACAACGCTACTCTTTTTACAACCTGAGTGTTGAGGAGGGGTTGATACAATCGCAGGTGCGCGATATTGCGCAAGATGACTATGGACACCTTTGGGTGGGCACCTGGGGCGGGCTATCCCGTTACGATGGCACTCATTTCACCAACTACAACGTGCGGAACGGTTTGCTGGACAATACTGTATTAGCGGTAACAACCGATAAGCAGGGTAATTTATGGCTGGGCGGACAAGAAGGCATTTCACTATATAACGGTAAAAAATTCGAACACTTCCGCCTTGTTTCGCAGGAGAGCACAGAAGCACGAAACATAAGAAAGATAAAAGTTGCTGATGACAATACCGTGTGGTGCAATACTGATAAAAGTATATTCAGGATCGCAAATAGAAAAGTAAATAAGCTATCACTACCAGATAGCAATATTACTGTCTCGTCTATACTTCCGGTTGGTGATACACTATGGGTATCTGCCAGTAACGGCAGGATATATAAGCACTATAACAACACCTGGGATAGTTTATTTTACATCATCCCGGGCTTTAGCAAACCACCTATATTTACTACCAATATATTCAGGAGCAGTACAGGCAGGTTATATTTCACCACCGGTTCAGGCTTGTTTTACTATGACAATGATACCATAAAAGTGGTACGTTCTAAAAACGGGCTTCTGTACAATATACTCTTCCTGTCTATTGCAGAAGACTCAAAAGGCGCTCTGTGGTTGGGCAGTTCATCAGGGGCTTATTGCCTGAAGGATTCAGTTTTAAAAAAATATGATAAGGATAATGGCTTTACTGACAATACCATTAACGCTATACTTACAGACAAAGAAGGCAGCGTATGGTTCGGTTCTGAAGGGCAGGGGTTATACCGTTTTTCAGGTTCACAGTTTTCTATACTTGATGAAAAAAGCAACCTGCCCAGCGAACAGGTCATGAGCTTTGCCCCGACTCCCGGTGGCAAATTATATATCGGCACTGCAGATGCAGGCATTTATTATTTTGACAATGCTAAGATCACCCCGGTAACATTGCGTAACCAGAACACGTTCATCAGTTCATTACTGGCCGCAAGTGAATATGATATATGGGTGGGCACCAACAGGCAGGGGCTATGGCGCATAAAAGGTTCGGAGCGGATATATTACAACACTCCTGAAATACCAGGCAATGCACTGGTTATCTCATTGTTCAGAGACACATCGAAAGCAATATGGATAGGCACCAACAGGGGAGCTATTGTATATAGCAACAACAAGTTTTACAAAATACCTGGTATCGACAACGATGTTTATTCTATTATCTCTATTGGCAGAGACAGTGTGTTGATGGCGACTAAAAAAGGGTTAGAACTTTACCACGACAGCACCGTTACACCGTTTATTACCAAAGGAGCGGCAGACAGCTCGAACGCGCAATGTGTGGTATTGGTGGGCAACAACCTTTGGATAGGCACTTCTGACAATGGTGTGATCAGCTATAACATGCGTACCGGCAAGTCGTTCACACTCAACAAAAGCAACGGGTTGCAGTCTGATTTCATCTATAACATAATAGCAGACAATAACGGGGATATATGGACGGGTACGGGATTCGGCATACATAAAATACATATGAATGAGGAAGTGCCACATGTTACTTTCTATGGTAAAGAACAGGGCATAACAGGGATGGAAAGCAACCAGAATGCAGCCTGCAAAATGCCTGATGGTACTTTATGGTTCGGTACTACAAAAGGCGCGGTACACATAGACCCTGAAAAGCAACTGGTACTCCCCCAGCCTGTAAGTATAGTATTGCAGTCGGTAAAATTATTTGGTGACGACATTCGTGACACCACTTATTTTGACAGCAGTGACAACTGGTACGATGTACCTTATAAACTGAGGTTGCCTTATAAAAAGAACAACATAACATTCACTTTCAAAGCCATCAGCCTGAACGGTAGTGAGCAACTTCAGTACAGGTACCGTATAGACGGGCTGGATGCGCCATGGAGCGACTGGACGCCACTCAACTCAGTTACCTACTCAGCATTACCACCTGGTAAGTATACTTTGCGTATAGAAAGCAGGGTGCAGGGCACGGACGATAAAAAAAAATTCGCCTACCCCTTTGAGATCATAACACCTGTACACAAAACCAGCTGGTTCAGCTTTTTGATATTTATAGCATGCATACTGGCGGGTATCACTATACAGTACATACTTAACAGGCGTAAACAGAACAGGCTGGCATTGGTTGAAAAACTACGCCGAGAGGAACAAAGTAAAGTAAGGCAGCGTACGGCTGAAGACTTTCATGATGAGGTGGGCAACAGGCTGACGCGTATCAACGTACTGACAAATGTACTGACTGCCAAACTGGGGGATGTAACACCTGATAAACAGCGTATCATTGAACAGATACAGGAAAACACCTCGCAGCTATACAGCGGCACAAAAGATATCTTATGGTCTTTGCAGTCTACCAACGACAACCTATATGAGATACTACACCGCATCAGGGACTTTGGTAACGACCTTTTTTCAGAAACTAAAATAGCTTTTCACTTCTCAGGTACAGATGACAGGTGGCATAACTATAAAATGCCGCTGGACATGAGCCGTAACCTGCTGATGATATTCAAAGAAGCATTGAATAATTGCCTTAAATATGCTGATGCTACCACCGTAAACCTGAAAGCAGAGCTAAAAGATGATAATGTGCTGCACCTGACACTAGCGGACAACGGTAAAGGTTTTGACGTGGAAGAAGTAGTAAAAGGCAACGGACTGAATAATATGCGCAACAGGGCCAAAAGGCTGGGAGGCAAATTATACATCGATAGTAAACCCGGCATGGGTACCGTTATCAACCTGCACTTCAGGTTGCAGCATAAGAAGGGCTGAAATGTTAAAATAAATTAAATACCTTGTTTAGGGGGATGTATATGTCCTGAACTTATAGGAACTTTATAACACACAAGATATAACAGCTATGCAAGACCTTGATTTAAGTATATGCCTGATAGAAGATGATGAAACCATACGTGAAGGTTATGAGTACCTGATAGGTAATAACGAGGGGTATAAAATAACAGGCAGTTTCGCATCGTATGAAGATGCTGCAAAAAAAATAGCTAAATGCGATCCGGACGTTATACTGCTGGATGTGGAACTGCCGGGCATCTCCGGCATTGACGCCATACCCAAACTAAAAAAGCTGGTTCCTGACGCACATATCATCATACTGACCGTATACGAGCAGGAAATGATGATCTTCCGCGCATTGGCCGGCGGTGCTTCAGGATACCTAACTAAAGATACCCCACCTGCCAAGATACTTACATCTATCAAGGAAGCTATGGATGGTGGCGGTCCCATGAGTTCTAACATAGCAAGGATGGTGATACAATCATTTCAACGTAGTGAAGAATCGCCGCTTACACCCCGCGAGACTGAGATACTGGAGCAGATAGCTACAGGCAAAAGCCGCAAGCGCATTGCAGAAGAGTTGTTCATAGACCTGGAAACAGTGAAATCTCATATCAAGAATATATACAGCAAACTGAACGTTCACTCAAAGGCTGATGCAATAAAGCTGGCCAAGGATAACAAGTTTATCTGAGCACAATATGCAAATGCTGTATAAAAGAATAAGGGCTGCTCAAATGAGCAGCCCTCTTATTATTTACACTTCTATGAATAAATATTAATAGTCGTTGTTGTTTGGCGTCCAACTAGCCCAACCGGCAGTCCAGTCAGTAGTAGTCATTGCACCTGCACCTGTAGTAGCAGCTTTAGAACCTGACTTAGGCATAAAGTTTGGAGCATCTACATTGAATGGATCTGTAAGACCGATCTCATCAGTAGTAGCCATTGTCTGGCAACCGTTAGCTTCGCAAAGTGTTTTCAGATCAGCGCTTGATTTTGGAGCAACACCATCTTTAGAGATATATGCCTTAGCAGCGTCAGCGTTGTGGATAAGGCTGTTAGAGATCTTAGAAGTACCTGCGAAAGTTTTGTCGATAGTACCATCAGACTCGATAGAGAAACCACCTTTCTGGTGACCCATGATGATAAACTTATTGCAAGTGAACTCAACGTTCCTCCTCCACCTGTTACCCAGGTTGTGGTTAGCTTGTGTACCTGCAGCACCGTTAGGACCAACCATTGTGAAATTGTTCAACTTAGGGTGAGTATTAGGAGTTGCATCTGTACCTGAACCGTCGTTATCAGCCTCGATACCATTAGCAGCATCACCCGGATCAGCCCATACAGGATTTTTGAAAGAGATAGCATTGTTGATAGTTCCTGTGTAACCGTAGTCAAAGTCAAAGTCATCATCCAGGCAAGAGAATGCGATCATGTTCTTACAGTTAACTGTTCCACCGAAGAATTCAAAAGCGTCATCATTACCGTAAGAAACCATTACGTTCTCAACTGTAGTACCTGCACCAACACCTCCAAAGCTTACACCGTTGATCTCAGAACCAGGCTCAGCAGCGATACCGGCATACTCGATACGTACATATTTCAATACACCTGAGTTATCGTTAGCGTCTGTACCACCGTATTGTTTACCAACACCACCTTCGATAGTAGGCTCAGTAGAACGGTTGGTTGGCGCTTTACCCAGTATGATCAGACCACCCCAGTCACCCGGACGACGCTCACCTTTAGCAGCACCTGAAGTCATAACGATAGGAGCAGAAGCAGTACCTTCAGCCATTATTTTTGCACCACGCTCAATGATCAAGGCGCCTTTATCAACTATATCAGACTTGATAACCGTACCAGCCTGGATAGTAAGTGTAGCACCTGATTTTACGTAAACGTAACCTTTCAGGGTATACTTACCACCGGTTTCTAATGTCATATTTTCTGTAATGTCACCTTGAAGCGTAGCTTCAGGAGTCGGGGTTGGAGTCGGAGTTGGATCCGGGTCCTTACCGCATGAGGTTAGCATTGTTGTAATTGCCAGCGCACCCACCAGCATCATTGGTAAAATTCTTTGCATTTTCATAAAGCTCTAATTTTGCTCAAAAGTATAATCCCAGTGTTACGGCTATTTTACCTGTAGGTTAATTCAGTGTTAAGTAACCCTTTTTAAGTATAGCGATACGAATACCTGAAAAATGCCTTCATGTATCATCACAAAAACAGGGCTGCAAAATGCAGCCCTGTTTCTTATCAGCAATAGTATACTGTAATTATTTGTAATCGTTTTCGTTTGGTTTCCAGCTGGTCCAACCTTTGGTCCAGTCTGTACCTTGCATAGCACCCGCACCTGTAGTAGCTGCTTTAGAACCGGCTTTAGGCATAAAGTTAGGAGCATCAGCGTTAAACGGATCTTCCAGACCTATATCAGCAGGATCAGCGATCTTCTCACACTTGTTGGTAGCGTTTGTCAACAGTGTTTCCAGGTCAGCGCTTGCCTTAGGAGCAACACCATCTTTAGAGATAAACTCTTTACCTGAAGCAGAAGAATGAACCAGTGCGTTTGTGAATTTAGATGTACCGTTAAATGTTTTGTCGATTGTACCTGAAGACTCGATAGAGAAACCACCTTTCTGGTGACCCATGATGATGAACTTATCGCAAGTGAACTCAACGTTCCTCCTCCACCTGTTACCCAGGTTGTGGTTAGCTTGAGTAAGAGAAGCACCGTTAGGACCTACCATTGTAAAGTTGTTCAACTTAGGGTGTGTGTTTGGAGTAGCACCTGTACCAGAACCATCGTTATCAGCCTCGATACCGTTTGAAGCATCACCCGGATCAGCATACAATGGATTTTTGAAAGAGATAGCGTTAGAGATAGTACCTGTGTAACCGTAGTCGAAGTCAAAGTCATCATCCAGGCAAGAGAATGCGATCATGTTCTTACAGTTAACTGTTCCACCGAAGAATTCGAAAGCGTCATCGTTACCGAAAGAAACCATTACATTCTCAACTGTAGTACCTGCACCAACACCACCAAAACTGATACCGTTGATCTCAGAACCAGGCTCAGCTGCAATACCGGCATACTCGATACGTACATATTTCAATACACCTGAGTTATCGTTAGGGTCAGTACCACCGTATTGTTTACCAACACCACCTTCAATAGTAGGCTCAGTAGAACGGTTGGTTGGCGCTTTACCCAGGATGATCATACCACCCCAGTCACCCGGGCGACGCTGGCCTTTAGGAGCACCTGAAGTCATAACGATCGGGTTAGTAGCAGTACCTTCAGCCATGATCTTAGAACCACGTTCAAATATCAGGGCTCCTTTGTCTACAACGTCAGATTTAATAACAGTACCTGCCTGGATAGTCAGGGTAGCACCGTCTTTAATGTAAACATATCCTTTCAGTATCCATGGAGAATCAGCAACAGCATCCAGTGTTTTAGATGCACTTATGTCACCTGTTAAGATACGAGAGTAACCTTTAGGAACTATAGTTACAGTATCGTTGATCTTTACTGTGTCATTAATTTTTACAGTGTCAGTTGTGCTTACAACAGGAGTGCTTGTTTTTTTCTTACAAGATGTTCCGTAAACCGCCAGTGCACCCACCAGCATAATTGGTAAAATTCTTTGCAATTTCATAAAGTGTTAATTTTTGCCCAAAAGTATACAGCCAGTGTTACGGCTGTCTTAAGCAGAGGTTAACGATGAATTATCGAAACTTTACCGGAACATTACTGCAAAATGAACATAACGTTACGCTACTGAAACATAATCAAAACAAAACAGGCGGGAGAAATCTCCCGCCTGTTTATTTATCAATTACTTATGAAGGCATTATCCACCTATTGTGTAACGGAAACCAACTGATACTCCCGTACCTGTTGTAAACTTCTGGAACACCTGGTCGTTACCTTTTCCGTTTATGCTATCACCTTTCTTGTATGAATCTGCTGCATCAGTATTCCAGTAATAAGTAGTCGGAGAGTTAAGCAGGTCGCTTACAGTCAACTTGAACTCACCCTTATTTTTCAATACTTTTTTACTGATCTGCAGGTCAACTATGTTACGTCCGTTCTCCCATGTAGTCGGGATAGTCGCACTACCTACGTATGCGATACGGTGTCCGATACGGTTGTACAGTGCGCTTGCAGACCAACCACTCTTCGGAGCATTATACATCAGTGAAAAGTTCACGATGTATGGAGATTGACCTTGCAATGGCCTTTCTGCTTTTGTTCCTTTTGTAGAGATCTCTCCAAGAATATTAGATGCATCAACCCTTGAATAGATATAAGTAAAATTAGCACCTGCAACCAGGTTCTTCAACCATGCACTTTGTTCTGCCAGGAATCCCATGCTCTTCCTCACTTCAAACTCCGCACCTGTAGCGTATGCAGATGGTGCATTTGCATAACCAAATATCAGGAAGTCAAGATTCGACTGAGGGTCAAGTACCGCCTCTATCGGGTTTTTAAAGTTTTTGTAGAAAGCACCTATTGAAATTACCTCACCCGGATTAGGATATATCTCATATCTTAAATCAAAGTTGGTAATGTTTGCACGTACCAGGCTTGGGTTACCTACTACAGACCATATATTTTCGTAGTCTACGAAAGCGAACGGAGCGATCTCCCTGAACTCAGGCCTGTTCACAGTACGAGACACCGCAAAACGTACTTTTTGCTTATCGCTCAGATCATAAGTTACGTTTGCTGAAGGTAAGATATCGTTGAACGGTGTAGACTGATCGATTACATTACCAGCCCTGTCTTTTGCCAATAGTTTCTGAGTGTATGACTCATACCTTACACCCCATATCACACGCAGTTTTTCAGCTATCAGGTTATCCAGCATGATATAACCTGCATGCAAAGTAGCACCTGCATCATAACGGTCAGTTGGTGCGGTGATCTCATTCAGGATATAACCGTCCCTACCCATGTTCTCATGAGCGAATATCTTATCAACAGGCTGCCATGGTAGCGTTACATTCGTTATATCATACAACTCATGTTGGAATACCCTTGCTGTAAATTCCCTTTGTTTGATCAAACCAAGGTAACCTGCTTTAACAGTCTGCTTAACACCACCTATTTCAAAAGGGTATGTAACGTTTACGTTAGCACCGTAGTTATCATCATACTGGTAACTAAAAAAGCGGCGGCTGTTCCTGTCTACCAACCTGAAAGAATCAGACTCTGTACTTACCAGCTCACCCAAAGCATTTGTAACTATATTCCTTGAATATTCCGCAGTACGGAAATCATTCATATAAGACCTCATATTTGAGTAGTTCAGGTTCCAGTCTACTTTCACATTTCTTGTACCAATAGCGTGAGAACCTTCCAACTGGTTGTTCATGATACTACGCTCCTGAGGAACTGTTGTATATAGAGGGTTCTCCTGGTTACTACTTGTAGAGTAGCCCAACCTGTCGATATAGGTCTGGTCGTATAATTTATTATACAGGTTCTTGAAAGATATCCTTGACTTTCCTTTTGTGTAAGCCAGGTTCAGCAATGCTGCAGTGTTTGATGATTGCTCGTACTGCTGCTCTACACTCCTCGTGTGTATCTGGCCGTCGTTCTGGTATTTACCACGCTCAAAATCAGAAAGTGTAGTATAACTGTTACCTGTAGTAAGTGCAGCTATTACACCCAGCTTATCGCCGTTTTTAAAGTTCATTGCTTTACCTGCAGATAATTGCAGAGATGTATTTGGCAATGCTGAAGTTGTAGTTGTTTGATAACTGTTTTCCGGCAGTGTTTTTACTGCTGCAGTTCTATCAGCTATGCTCATCCTTTTGTATTCGTCAGCAGTCTGGCCCCATGCTGCACCCAGCTCGTGATCTTTAGAAGGGAAACCAAACCCCGCTGCACCACCTGCATCAGTAGTAGTAAAATCCTTAAATGTGGTTTGTGAATTATATCCCGCACCTACACCGATATTGATGAAGTCGTTATCAGGTACGTCTTTGGTCAGCACCTTAACAACACCACCTGCGAAGTCACCCGGCATTTCAGGCGTTGCGGTTTTATTGATGATGATATTATCAATAACGTTTGAAGGTATGATATCAAATGAGAACGCCTTACGGTCAGGCTCTGTACTCGGCATCAGTGCGTTGTTCAGCATAGCCAGGTTGTAACGGTCGTTCAAACCACGTATTACAACATACTTACCACCTTGTATACTCGCACCGCTTACACGCTTCAATACCTCACCTGTGTTTTTATCAGGCGAGCGCTGGATGATATCGGCAGATATACCGCTTGATAAAGAAACGTTGTTACGCTGTTGTATATATAATGCGTTAACAGTTTCCCTTTCCAGGCGCGCGGTGATCACCACTTCGTCCATTTTGGTATCTGTACTTTCTTCTATTATAGCATTTACAGTAGTTGTCTGGCCTGCTTGTACCACAACGCCTTCAATGTTTTTCTGCTGGTAGCCTATGTATTTTACTTCAATTACATATTCACCTGTCGGAACGGTCAGTTGGAAGTTACCATCCACGTCGGTAACTGTACCAACGGTCAGGCCCTGAACTGAAACGGTTGCGCCAATTACGGCGTCACCATAAGTTTTGTCAGAAATTTTACCGGCTATTTTACCGTTTTCTGCAAAAGATGTTGCCGCGATCAGCATGGCGGCAATAAGAATAGTTGCAAAACGCATAGTTATATTCATCTATTTGAGCGCAAAATTGGTCAAATACTATTACCACCATGTTACGTCTGTGTTACGCCTATGTAACCACAATATTAACTCAATGTTAAGCCCTTGCCAGTAAAGGGTTCTGTCGTATGATTACTTATATTTAATGTTACGGAATTATTAATAGTGGGGTTTCAAAAGCATTGGTAACTTTGCCCCTTATGGATACCCGTAACATATTCCTCAGGCACGTAGCACAAACTTCTCCCGCCCCTATGGCATTGCATATCGTCTCAGCGTCAGGCAATTATATGCAGGATGCCGCAGGTAAAACCTACCTGGACCTTATAGGTGGTATAAGCGTTTGTAATATCGGGCATAAACACCCGGAGGTAGTAGCTGCTATCAGCAAGCAGGCAGAAGACTACCTGCATGTAATGGTTTATGGCGAACTGGTGCAAACGCCACAGGCGGAGTTCGCTCAACTCTTAACCAGCCACCTGCCTGAGGGGCTGGATTGTGTGTATTTCACCAACTCAGGTGCTGAAGCTACCGAGGGCGCACTGAAGCTGGCCCGCAGGGTGACAGGTAAACCAGACGTTATAGCCTGCAACAACAGCTACCACGGGTCTACTTTGGGTGCACTCAGCGTTATGGGCGACGAATATTGGCGCAACGCCTATCGTCCGCTGCTGCCTGGGGTATGGCATTATAATTATAATAGTACCGAACTTATTGATTCTATAAATGAACATACAGCCTGTGTAATAATAGAAACAATACAGGCCGAGGCCGGGGTGATCGAGCCTGAATTGGAATGGCTGCAGGCACTCAGGGCAAAATGCAACGAAACAGGCACCATGCTCATTTTCGACGAGATACAATGCGGTTTTGGCAGAACGGGCAAACTTTGGGGCTTTGAGCATTACGGCATAGAGCCTGATATATTATTACTGGGCAAAGCACTGGGTGGAGGCATGCCATTGGGTGCTTTTATATCATCACATAAAAACATGCAGGCTTTTACGGATAATCCTGTACTGGGACACATCACCACATTCGGCGGGCACCCTGTTTGCTGTTCGGCCGGCATGGCAGCCATGAATGTTCTGTTGAAAAATGATATGGTAAGCCCCGTAACAGAAAAAGGAGCACTTTTCCTGAGCCTCTTAAAACACCCTGCTATTAAAGCAGTACGCGGGAAAGGCCTTTTAATAGCATTAGAGCTGGAAAGTGCTGAAAAGGTGCTGGATGTAGTACAAAAATGCGTTGACAAGGGTTTATTTACAGATTGGTTCCTGTTTGCGCAAAACTGCCTGCGCATAGCCCCTCCGCTTACTATTACCGAAGAAGAAATAAAAAAAGCATGTGATATAATAATCTCATGCCTGTAAAACAGCAAATGGGGGCATAAACTGCCCCCATTCATAGCGTCCAACATACTTATCCCTTATATACCGGCGCTACTCTTTGCCGAACATACCTTTCCATACTATAGCTGCAACTACACCTCCTATAATAGGAGCTACAATAAACAACCATACCTGTGATAGCGCTTTTCCACCGGCGAATATTGCTGGTCCCAGGCTACGGGCCGGATTTACAGATGTACCCGTGATAGGTATAGCAACCATATGTATCAGCACAAGCGTGATACCAATGGCCAGCCCTGCCATTGTTGCATTACCGTGCTTCGACGTCACAGCGAATATTACAAACAAGAACAGGAAGGTCATAACAGCTTCTGTAAGAAATGCTGCCGTTACATTATACTCACCAAGGTAACCCGGCCCCCAGCCATTTGAACCCAAAGCCCATTCGCCCATCTCAAACCCGGGCATGCCGGATTGTATAGCATATAATACCGCGGCTCCCAATACAGCACCCGCTACCTGTCCCAATATATACCCGATAGTATCAGACATGGATATTTTACCCGCCACCAGCATTGATACTGTTATAGCAGGATTAATATGGCAGCCTGATATAGGCCCTATGGCGTATGCCATGGCTACTACAGCCAGGCCAAAGGCAAAAGATATACCCAACAACCCCAACCCCGCAGGGCCAGTTGTTGATATGCCCGCAACAACGGCGGCACCACAACCAAACAAAACAAGGCTGAATGTACCAATGAGTTCGGCGAAATACTTTTTCATATAAACTGGTTTTAGTTGTATGTAAAATATACATATTCACGCATTTTTTATATACTGTTAATAAAATAACAAAGCCGGGCAATTGCCCGGCTTCTGTAATATATTAATAACCAATTATCTATTAAGGTATCACTACTTTTCTTACCACGCCATTCACATCGATAGTTGCATCATTTTCGCACTGACCATCACCAAAATCAAGTACCCTCTGGCTGGCGTCTTCAGGGAAGATATTTATTACACCCTCGTTGATCCACTGGCAATCAAGCGCGTCTACTAATGGTTTTACGATCTCTACGTAATATTGCTCACCACTTGGGCGGGTAAAATGTCCAAAACCTGTAAAGCGGTAAACATCGTCAGATGTCTGTGGTGTAGATGAACCGGCAAACCACTCACGGGTACGCTGGCTCGCGCCTGTTACCTTACCGGATTGGTCTTTCAGGTAGATGGTATCAACGCTTGCAATGTCATACTTAATATTTCCTGCAGCATTGCGGCCTGTATTCCATACTTCTTTATGGCCTACCAGTGTATGACCATCAACTCCGTAGATATCAAATGTTATTTTATAATAATACCCTTTCTCAGTCGACTTCAATTTGTTATTGTAATCAACTATCAACTGGCCCGAACGGTAACGCCCGTCATATCCCAGGCAATTCTGCCCGAAGTTGATGGTCATTCTGCTCAGGTTAGGGTCATTTGTGGTGTCTTTTTTTATGGTAGCACAGTTAGCCAGTGGATTTTCACCTCCTTTCAGCGAAGAAGCGCCCAATGTCAGGGCCCTGTCTATCAGCCTGTCTGTATTATCATAAATTTGTTCCAGCAGCACCTGCTCCTCTGCATAGCCTGTTTGCTCAGTGTTAATGAGCGTGTTATCATCCTCTTTATCTTTACATGATGACACAGTGAATATCACACCAAACGCAGCAATGGCGCAGTATCCGGCCATCTTGGAAATTCTATTTAAAAACATATTCTGATTGCTTTTTTACCTTATGCTATTAAAGTATTGCCATAAATATAAAACATAAATGGCGCATATTTTATAGAGTAATAATAAATGAATTATAATCCACTACAAAATTATAGTTAGATTTGCACAAATTTTTACTTTTCATATGAAAATTGCCATAATAGGTACAGGCTACGTTGGACTTGTAACAGGAACTTGTTTTGCCGAAACAGGCAACAATGTCAGCTGTGTAGACATCAATGAGAAAAAGGTGGAAATGCTCAGGAACGGGCAAACACCAATTTATGAACCCGGACTGGACGTTCTGCTGGAAAGAAACATCAAGGAAAAGCGTATCAGCTTTACCACTTCTCTTGCGGAAGGTATCAAAGATGCACAGGTGGTATTCCTGGCGTTGCCTACTCCTCCCGGTAAAGACGGCGAGGCTGATCTGCAATACGTATTGCAGGTAGCGGCAGACCTGGGCGACATTATGGACAGCTACAAGGTAATAGTGAACAAAAGCACTGTGCCTGTAGGTACTGCTGAGAAAGTAGCGGCTGTACTGGCACAAAAGCTGGATAAAAGCCTGTACGATGTAGTATCTAACCCTGAATTCCTGCGCGAAGGCGTAGCGGTGGATGACTTCCTGAAGCCGGACAGGGTGGTAATAGGTACTTCATCAGAAAAAGCACGTAAAATAATGGAGGAGTTGTACCAGCCGTTCGTACGCCAGGGCAACCCTATATTCTTTATGGACGAGCGTTCATCTGAAATGACCAAATACGCTGCCAATTCATACCTGGCAATGCGTATCTCATTTATGAACGAGATGGCCAACCTTTGCGAGCTTGCTAACGCCAACGTGGATATGGTACGCGTAGGTATGGGTAGCGACAGCCGTATTGGTAAGCGTTTCCTTTTCTCCGGTGTGGGATATGGCGGTAGCTGCTTCCCTAAAGATGTACAGGCTTTGGCACGTACTGCCCGCCAGTTGGGTTACGATTACAAACTGGTGGAAACTACTATGGTAGTAAACGACAACCAGAAAACAAGGCTGGGTAAAAAGATAAAAGACGTATTCGGCGATAACCTGGCAGGACGTAAGTTCGCTATATGGGGACTGGCATTCAAGCCTGAAACCGATGATATACGCGAGGCGCCGGCATTGGAACTCATCAATGAACTGATAGCGGCAGGCGCGACAGTTGACGTATTTGACCCTGAAGCAATGAACAATGTGAAGGAGATAATGGGCGATAAGATCAACTACAGTGATAATGAATATAGCCCGCTGGAAGGTGCTGATGCATTAGTGATAGTAACCGAGTGGAACGAGTTCCGTAATCCTGACTTCGACAGGATACGTACATCTCTGAAACAACCGTTCATATTCGACGGACGTAACGTATTCTCTTTAGAGAAAATGGCGGAGCAAGGATTCTATTACGAAAGTATAGGACGTAGCACAATTCACGAAAGTAAGAAAGCAGAATTGAGCGTTCTTTCGTAATTTACGGCTGATACTATTAAAACAACACAATGGGTAATAAAAAAAGAGTACTGGTTACAGGTGCCGCAGGTTTCCTCGGTTCACATTTATGCGACCGTTTTATTAAGGAAGGTTGCGAAGTAATTGGTATGGACAACCTGCTTACAGGTAATATCAAGAATATAGAACACCTCTTCCCTCTAAAAGAGTTCCAGTTCTACCATCACGATATTACCAAGTACATACACGTACCGGGCGAAATAGACTATATACTGCACTTTGCTTCACCTGCCAGCCCTATTGACTACCTGAAGATGCCGATACAGACATTGAAGGTAGGTGCATTGGGCACACACAACATACTGGGTGTGGCACTGGCGAAGAAAGCGCGTATACTGGTAGCTTCTACCTCTGAAGTATATGGCGACCCGCAGGTACACCCGCAGGTTGAAGAGTACTGGGGTAATGTAAACCCGATAGGCCCGCGTGGGGTATACGACGAAGCAAAACGTTTCCTCGAAAGTATCACAATGGCATATCATAACTTCCACCAGGTGGAGACAAGGATGATACGCATATTCAATACTTACGGTCCGCGTATGCGCCTCGATGATGGTCGTGCACTGCCTACATTCATGAGCCAGGCACTGCGTGGCGAAGATGTAACAGTATTCGGCGATGGTTCTCAAACCCGCTCTTTCTGTTATGTTGATGATCTTGTAGAAGGTATCTACCGTTTGTTGCTGTCAGATTACCACCTGCCGGTAAACATTGGTAACCCTGCGGAAATTACATTGAAAGAGTTTGCTGAAGAAGTAGTGGAATTAGTAGGTAATAAAGATGTAAAGATCGTTTACGAACCACTGCCGAAAGATGACCCCAAACAACGTAAACCGGACATTACCAAAGCCAAAGAGATACTTGGCTGGGAGCCGAAGGTAGACCGTAGCGAAGGGTTGAAACGCACACTGGAATATTTCAAACAGCATATCTAAGCTGCATACAATAATAAAAAGCCGTTACGTTGATCGTAACGGCTTTTTTTATTGATTATACTTTGAGTAAGTATTGCTCAAGCACATTGAATACTGAGCCCCAGCCATTGTAGAAGCCCATTTGCTCTTGTTGCTGTTTATACTCAACGGTAGGATGCAGTACGCTGAATGTAAATTTGGTATTATCACCATCATCAGCAAAAAGCGCCGTGAATATAACTCCCTCAGTCATTGGCCTGAATTCTGCTGAGGAAACTATTTTCTCCATCTCTACAATTTCTGCATACACTCCTTCAGAGATAAATTCACTCCCGTCAGGCATAGGCATAATGTACTTCCACTTACCTCCTACAGTAAAATCATGCTCTTCTATATGCACACCCATACCCCTGCCCCACCATTCGGCCAGGTGTTTGGGTTCTGTCCATGCTTCCCATACAAGTTTACGGGGTGCATTAAAACTACGCTCTATAGTTAATGTTCTGCTGTTTATATTGTTACTCATTGCTTATTCTTTTTTATTGTCTCAAGGTAAGCTGCTAGTACATCCAGCGTACCACCATATCCACCTTCCATAGATTTGTGTCCCTGCAGGAATGTTTGGTGTTCTGCCTCTGTAGCATTAAATGGTACACCTTTTATTGTCAGTTTTGTTTTGTTATCATCAACGGCTTCAAAGTCCATACTGTTGAGCATATATACCGGCCATGTATCGCTCATAGGGTGTCGTATAGCCTCTCCCTGCTCATTACAGAAAGTAGTGATCATCGTAAGCCGTTTGTTAGTTACTATCTCCCTGTATATCTGCTGCCCGTATGATTTACCCTGCGGCATATTCATACAATAAAAAAGCCTGCCGCCTGTTTTAAAGTCAAACTCAATTATCTCTGTTTCACTTTCTTTAGGCCCCCAATAGTTAAGGATATGCTCTTTCTGCGTGTGTACGTCATACAGCAATTGTATAGGTGCATCAAACACTCTAGATATAGTAAAGGTGCTTTCAGCTTCATAAAAAGCCAGGTAATCTTCCAGCCTGCTCATGGTTTGTGTATTTCCATCGTCTGCGCCAAACTCCTCTACCACTCTGTCACGCTCCTCTGCTGTTGGGAATACCATACGCATACTTACTCTGGTCTTATCACCTTCATCTTCAAAAGTTGTTGTCACATGAAAGCTCACGTCTACGCCCTGGTCATCATCATCATGCGTGTACACCAGCTTTTCGTTCGGTACTACTTCCAGGTATTTCATTTTATTCGGGTAGTCGGTACCGTCTGGTCCATGCATGATATACCTGCTCACACCCCCTGCTTGTACATTCATTTCAAGTATAGTGCTTTTAAAACCATTTGGCCCCCACCAGTGTGGCATGTGTTCAGGACTGGTCCAAACTTCATACACCAATTGCCTTGGTGCGTTTAATACGCGGCTGATGAACAACTCTCTGTCGGCTGTATTACTTTTTTCGTTTCCCATTGTGCTTACTTTTAGTTTGTATTTGTTTAAGATATATTTCCAGGTTGTCAAACCTGTCGTTCCATATTTTACGCTGTTCTGCCACCCAATCGCTCACTTCATTCAGGCTTTCCAGTTTTGCCTCACAAACCCGCTCCCTGCCCTTCTGATTAATGACCACCATACCACACTCCACCAGTATCTTCATATGCTTGGATACTGCAGGACGGCTTATTTCAAAACGGTCTGCCACCGTATTCAGGTTCATCGGTTCTTTGGCTATCATAGTGATGATATCCCTCCGCACAGGGTCTGCTATCGCCTGGAAAACATCTCTTCTCGTATACATATCCGTAACTATTTGGTTACAAATATAAATGTAACCATTTGATTACGCAAAATATTTACGAGAAAAAATATCAGGTCAGAAAACCTTGCTTACACCAATAATGAAAAAAGTGAACCCTGTAAACAAAAAGGAGATGCCTGTGTCTTTTATTTTCTTATATTCTTTCATTTCAACATCGCTGGTCTGCGGCATTTTTTTTGCCTTTGTATAATAACTATAACCAATAGTTGCTAATGAAATTCCCACACCTACAAATGCAATGTTCATAGCACTAAGTTATAGTAAAATACTGCATTGCAGTCCTTTTTCGTGCAGCAAATTGATTATGCCTGCAGCTTGTATTTTTTCATGCTCTATACGCAGCACCTTATCACAGTCATCAAGGTCAATGTTTACAGACCCTCCGGGCAGAGCATGTAAAAGCAGGCTGATTATCTCGTCAGCCTGCTTAGTATTTGATACGTTTGTTTTAAAAACTTCTACCATTGTACCGGTTATTGTTGGCCATAGTCATAGCTGATCATCCATTGTACACCATATCTATCTATCACCATTCCGAAGTAAGAACCCCAGAAAGTTTTATCCAACGGCATGTTTACTTTACCACCTTCAAGAAGACCGTTGTAAAACTTCTCAGTTTGTTCCTCACTATCTGTACTGATAGAAATATTGAAACTGTTGCACCTGGTAGCCTCCCCAAATGCTGTCGGCATATCGCAACCCATCAGCATACAGCCGTTGCCTATTGGCAAAGAGATATGCAATATCTTATCAGCTTCTGTTTCACCAGCCGGCGATGGCACTTCTGATGGGATGTCTTTATTGCGCATGACCATGTTTATTTCATTGCCAAATACCTTGCTGTAAAAATTGAATGCTTCTTCGCAGTTACCATTGAATGCAACGTGAGCGTTTAATGTAGCCATTGTTTTTGTGTTTATGTTAAGTGATTAAATTGTTTAAGTATCAATTATCAGGTCCGGCAGGATCCATGTAGAGTATCTCCCACATATGCCCGTCAGGATCGGTAAAGCTGCGGCCATACATCCAGCCATGATCTTGCGACGGCATAGGAGAAGTACCTCCTGCACCAATAGCTTTTTCAACCATATCATCCACAACAGTCCTGCTCTCTGATGATATGGCAAGGATTGCTTCAGTCACTTTCGTAGCATCAGCTATCTCTTTCTTTGTAAAGGTTTTAAAGAACTCTTCCCGTAGCAACATGGCAAATATATTTTCACCAATTATCATACAGGCTGCCTTCTCATCTGTAAATTGTTCATTGAATGTGAAACCAAGAGCACTATAAAAAGCCATTGTTCTATCCAGGTCTTTCACCGGCAGGTTCACAAATATTTGTCTGTTCATGTACTTTATTTTAATTGTGACGGAAACATCATGATGCAAACCTACATATATGGCTCATGTTTTACAGAGTGCTATTACGCCAATGCAAGGGGCTTTTTGCGACACCTGTTTTTCCTATATTTGAATCATGAAACAGGTATCTATAATCATTCCGCGGAAAGTAATTCTTGCCAGTCTTGAAGGCACACGCCAGATATTTGCTATGGCCAATAATTTCATGGCTCAACAGGGAGCTCAGCCATTGTTCAACATAAAGCTGGTAGGCATCGATGCAACTACGCCTGCTGCCGGGGGACTATTCACCGTAAATGCAGAAATGACCATCAATGATGTAACAAAAACAGACCTCGTGATAATTCCTGCTGTAGATGGCGACCTGCCGGAAGCAATAGAGATCAATAAGGAGTTTGTACCATGGATAACTAAGCAATATGCACAAGGTGCTGAAATAGCCAGCCTTTGTGTTGGTGCGTTTTTACTCGCTTCTACAGGACTGCTGAACGGCAAAAGTTGTTCCACGCATTGGGTTGCGGAGAATCAGTTCAGGCAAATGTTTCCCGAAGTAAACCTTGTTACACAAAAGATCATTACAGAAGACAGCGGCATATACTCAAGTGGCGGTGCATTTTCTTACCTCAACCTGATACTGCACATTGTAGAAAAGTTTACCAACCGCGAAATGGCATTATCGCTGGCTAAAGTATTTGCAATAGAAATAGAACGTGACAACCAGTCACGGTTCATCATGTTCAACGGGCAGAAAGACCATGAAGATGATGACATACGTGCGGCACAGGAGTATATAGAACAGAACTACGCAGAAAAGCTATCGGTAGACCAGTTGGCCAGCACATTTGCCCTGGGGCGTCGCAGCCTGGAGCGCAGGTTCAAGAAAGCTACGGCAAATACGGTATCAGAATATATACAACGTGTAAAAATAGAAGCCGCTAAAAAGAACCTGGAGCGCAGCCGCAAAACAGTGAGCGAGGTGATGTACGAAGTAGGCTACAGCGATACCAAGGCTTTCCGCACTACATTCAAAAAAATAACAGGGCTGTCTCCTGTTGAATATAAGAACAGGTACAATAAAATAGCAGAGGCGGTGTAAGCTATGGTAGTAAAGAACTGATTATATCATCATGCTCTTCAAGCCAGTCGTTGGCGCATTCCTTTGTTACGTCTTCTATATTGTCCTCATTAACATCTGGCCAATATAGTTGTGCGTAAAACAAATCATCAATGTATTCCCATGCATCGCGCAAAAGAGAAAAGTCATACATCCTGTGATAAGCCTCCTCCTTCAGAAACACGAGTGCGCTTAGCTTGTATAGGTTCTGCATTATATCTTTCCCTGCTATCAACTGCAATACATGATAAGTTGCATAGGCTATTATAGCATTTTCTTCAGATGGCGTTGCTATGTGCAACTCTTTCAGAGCAGCATTCAGGGTGCTTTCAGTTTCGAAATAATTGGTTGGCTTTGCAGTACCGGCAAGCAATAATATAGATGGAGTTTCATACCCCGCCTGCAGCATTTGTATTGCCCAGTCAATGGCATCATTGTAGTCGAATGATTCTACTACTGTATGCCCCAGCATCTTATATGTAAGTTCAGGGTATTTATTCATACAGATAAAAAAGTTCCATCCTGAAAATCCTGCTCTACTTAGCCCTGTTCAGATCTTTAGCGCTTTGCTTCAGTGTATTGGTTACAGCCAGCGCCCAGTCGCCATATGTTTCAGTCATCGTTTTTTGCGCGTCTATCACCGTCTTATCTTTCTCATTGATAAATACCGCCCATACCTGCGCTTTCTTACTGCTGATGTAATCAAAGCTTTCTACAACGTAAAGCACACCATACCCATCTCCCTTGATATCATATTCAGACACCAGCTTCTTCACATCGTCCAGGCTCATTTCAAAAGGTTCAGTACCCATATGCTCATCATACTTGGTATCCTTGTTCCTTTGGCCTGATATCTTATTATCTACCTTGAGTGTGCCTTTCTTGTACTTTTTTGTCCACGTAACTATGTCATCGCCACCAAAAGGATTATAGCTCCAGCGATTAAGACCTTTGCGCACTGTTGCATCACTCATGTATGCACCAAAATTCAGGAAACGTGTTTGCGAGTAATCTATACCATACCATGTCAGGCTTTCACTTGCCTTCACATCGGCCAGGGTTTGTGCGTTGGTCATAAAAGCAGCACATGTCAGTGCCACTGCAAAAAGGATATTCTTTATCATAAGGGTTGAATTTAGTCGGGTAAATATAATAGAGAATAAGGGAAAAGCAAGGTTATGATAAAAGCAAGTGTATACACCTGTTTTTTGCACTATGTAAATATTCAGGCCTGTTTGATGCTGTGAGTCTCATCATCGTTGTTTAATATTGTGTTGAAAACATCATCATCACACTTTTAAAACAGATACACATCATGAGCTTACATTATCAGGTGCCATTGTCTACCGCCATTCAGTGGGTACAAAACTGGAGAAGCAAAACAGATATTAGGGGAGCCGAATTTATAGCATGTAAGATCCCGATACACGACATACTGGAAATACAGCGGATTGTAGAATGTGAAGGTATCAGAACATATAATGCTATTACTAATGAAGGGCAATACAAAGTACTGGTTGTAGGTACCGATCCTAACGGCTTTGATATTATCAGGACTGACAATGAATCGGAGCCTTTTATATTCGACCTGACACTGCCGTGCCCGGATACATGCTCAGACGGAAGCCCGCTGATGCCCCTGTTGCAGAAGAAATAGCTGTCTGTCATTATCCCGACCACCGGTGGAGGCATTGTCATATATCAGCAAAGCAATACTATTGCTCAGTATATGCGTACACTTTATGTACCTGTACAGGAAAGGTATGTCCTATAAGCTATTTACTTTTTACCTGGTATATGTACTTGCTGTTGAAACCGGTTTTCATGTGCTGAGGAATATGTATGTCAACAATATTTTCCTGGCGCATTATTATTTCATCGGGCAGGCTGTTTTGCTCAACCTGTTCTATTTCAGGCTGCTTGAATCAGGCAGGCTAAAACGTATGCAGCTTATCACAACTGCTGTATTATCAATGGCTGTGATAGTGAATATTGCAATACGCAAACACAATAACGAAACATTCGACCTGCTGGAAGTAGTTCTGTGCAACACATCGGTAGTAGTATGCATGCTCCTGTACCTGTACGACCGTATAGACAAGCAGAAAATATACTACCTGTCTACAGCGTCGCTGCTGGCATATACCATCGCCTCTACTATCATTTTTGTTTCAGCTAACCTGATTATCAGTTTACGCTCGCCGGCATACACCCGCTACATCTGGACACTCAACATCATACTCTTTGTACTGTTACAACTGGTCATTTTGTATGATGCTGTCAAATCAACCCGAAAACCAATACCATGGGTAACGAAGTAGTAGAGAGTATCATATACACCACGCTGGCATTCCTGCTTATGAGCATTGCCGTATTGGTATTTGCCTACTTCTCGCGCAAAAAAGTGCTGGAAACAAAATTGCAGAAGAAACAACTGGAAGTAGACCTGGAAAAGAAACTCACACAAGCCACCATATTATCGCAGGAAGAAGAACGCTCCCGCTTAGCTAAAGAGTTGCACGACGATATCAACGCAAGGGTCAACATTGTAACCCTCAACGCAGGTATACTTAAAGACATGGAACTATCCGACTCGGAACGAACGGAAGTACTCAACAAACTCATAGCGCAATGCAAAGGCATAACGGAAAGCATACGCCATATATCCCACAACCTGTTGCCGCCCGAGCTGGAAAAATTCGGACTGGTGCGTGCGGTAGAAGAACTGTGTAACGAACTGAACGCTACAGGTAAGGTAAAAGTAACGTTCAACTGCCAGGCAAAGATTCCCAATACAGACAATATACGCAACCTCTATGTGTACAGGGTGATACAGGAGCTCACGAAAAACTCGATGACACATGGAGATGCAAAAAATATACAGGTAAGTTTTGAACAGGACGGCGAAAAATATACCTGTACTTATACCGACGACGGCACAGGTTTTGAACTGGACAAAGCAATAGCCAAACCCGGCCTGGGATTAAAGAACATACAGAGCAGGCTCAAATACCTGGGCAGTGAATTTACCGTTGCACGGCACAACCCACAGGGTGTATACATCAACTTTAATTTCTGAACATGAAAGACACGATCAACATAATACTGGCAGACGATCATGAACTATTCAGGGAAGGGCTTATGTACCTGTTAAGCAAAGAACCTGCTTTTACCATCACACACCAGGCGGATAGCGGCGACGCTTTGCTTGAATACCTTACTGCAAACAAAGCCCCCGACATCATCCTGCTCGACCTGAACATGCCCGGCACCAACGGTGTAGAAGCCACCAAGATCATCAGGAAGCAATACCCCGATGTAAAGATCATCGCGCTCACCAGTTATTACTCCGATTCATTCATCAACAATATGCTGGAATACGGTGCGGGGTCTTTCCTTAGTAAAGACACGCCCGCCAACCAGCTGGTACAGGCCATAAAAGAAGTACACCTGAAAGGGTACTATTACAACGATGACATCCTCAAGGTCATCAGCAATAAGATACAATACGGCTCACGCAAAAAACTCAGCAGGTTTGATAAAGGACACCTCAGCAACCGCGAGACAGATGTGCTCAAACTCATATGCCAACAACTCACCACCGCCGAGATAGCGGAAAAACTATTCATCAGCTACCGTACCGTAGAATGGCACCGCAACAACCTGCTGGCCAAAACAGACTCGAAGAACATGATCGGTCTCTTGGTTTATGCGCTGGAAAACAACCTCATGAGCATTGACGAACTCCTCCTGCCCGGCCAATAAAAAAAGGTGCACCTTACGGGGCGCACCTCGGTTGTATATGAACTGATTGACAGCTTACGCTACAGTTGCTTCAGCATTGGCAGCTATCGCCCTCAGGTCGGGCAAGCCGTAATATTTCTTCATGGCTGTGAAAAAAGCGTCTTCATCCAGGTCCTCTGATGCTGTATTGAGAATTCTTTTCTTGATCTCACTGAACCTGTTCATAAAATCATCTATATCCAGCAGTGTATTATAGGCCTTGGTATGCTGGTACAACATTTGTTTCAGGAAGCGCAACAAACATTTCAGGTAGTCAAAATAGTCGTTCGTACCCGAATGGCTCATAGCGCTGGTTACAAGGTCGAAATACCTATTCAGCAATGTTTCCGCACCGGGAAAAAAGGCGGCACCTTCCAGTTGTTGCCATGGTGCTATCTGCGTATAGCTGATTGGGGCAAAATAATCCACCAGCACATTGATACTATCCAGCGACGCACCTGCCACCAGCGTACCTATAGGCGTGTAGAAAGGCGCACTGCTTTCAGGTGCGGGTATACCGTCTTTGTATAAGGTAGGTACGTTCTGCAGGCTCTCCTTTGCCCATGCCTGCGGTATCACATCAATAGGGTTGTAAAAACTGTTGTAGTTGCCCTTCATTCTTCCGCCTGCATAGTCGGCAAACTCTTTGTTGCCCGGTGTAGGGCCCGCAGTTGGCCATGCGGAGATGGTGGTGGCCACACCGCTTTTGTTCCAGCTGGTATCGTCCTGCAGGTACAGTGCCATTACCGGCGCCAGCGCGCCACCCAGGCTATGGCCGGTTACCGCAACATTAGTAGCGGTAAAACTTGCGTTTTGCTTCTTCAGGTAAGCCATATAGTCACTCAGTGCGGTAACCATATCACCCGTAGGCGTCCCCTCTATCATCAGTTCAGGGCCCGTCATACCCAGCAGTATGTCCAGGCCTTGCTTTGTACCTGCGGCAATGCTGCCACTTTTTTTATCAGCATCGGGTACTACTACGTTCCAGTCAATAAGGTTGTTCACCCCGAAGTCCTCCTGGAAAAACCCATAGGTAGACACTGCGTTTGTTCCGGCAATGGCTACAACAAACAGGTTCTGTTCGGCGTTGTACACCAGCATCATGGTGTTATCAGCCACCACGGTTTTGCTCGTGCGGTCGTTGCTGAATACGATAGGCCCCCACAGCAGGTCCCATTTACCTATATCGCCCTGTACCCCGGCGTCTTTCAATGTTTGTGTAACAATTGCAGTAGTATCATCCTGCAATTTTGGAAAATTATCAGCCTTAATATCAAAAGCCGCGTTCGATAAAAATGACAAGCTGTGTATCAGCTGTCCTTGTGTTGTGTACATGATTCAACGTTTTACTTGTGATGAAAATGTTTACATGGTACAATGTCGCGTACACCATACCTCTTTCCTCTGTCTATCCTTATAACAGCTTTGCAAAGCCCCCTTACAGGACACCACAAATTTGAGGCTCTACAACAGCATTATATATAGTGGCTTCACCTGTTTATAAAAACCGGTGTATATACGGGGGGGGGATACTAGTGTCTATACTGTGTAGCACAAGAACACTACGCACATGGAAGGCTGCATTCTTTCGCTAACGAGGACCTGCTATCCAATTATATAAACATGGTTAACCCACTGTAACAGCACATACGTATATATTGTTAATCAGAAAAGCTGCATTAACAAATATTTAACATTTTTCACATACTAAAATAGCAACTAAAAACATGCATTAACAGTTATTATATAAGAAGGGGGCAAAATCTTCTAAATTTTCTATGGATAAAAAATCTACGTTAAAAATTACTTTTTTCTGGTTTATTAAGATTGAAGTTGAAAATATAAATGCATACTCAATTATATTTTCAATTGTAGTCTTCTTATTCGTTGCTTATTTGGTTAGTAAACTTCCGAACGCTGTATATTCAAAAGAAGCAACAGAAATAATGACACATAAAACACCACCATAAATACTCCAAAGATATTATGGGTAGATGACGAAGACCTGCACAGCATGAATATGTCAATTATTAATAGTTACGCCTATTGCCCGTTTAAGTGATTCAAGGTGAGTTCTATCTTGTTCAAGTAAAGTAAAAAGTTCATTTACTGCGGCTGGAAGGTTCAATATTAGTTCATCATGTTTGGCGATTTTTTCAATAGAAGTAAAATGAGAAAAATGATGCAAAAGTTTAATGTTTGATCCTTCCCCGTAAAGTATTAATAGCCTACTATCAACTTCCCCTGTTGAATCTGGTAATTTCATTAGCGTGTAGATTTCAAGAAATCTCCTTAAGGCATTAGGAATTAAAATGTACTTCTCGTCATTTATGTCGCAACCCGTGTCATGAAAGTTGTGTAATAAACTGAATAGGTATATGTATTCTGATTTCTGTTTTAATATATTAGGAAGGTCTTCTATCGTTGTATTGTTTGAACTGACTCTTTTTAGATAATAGTAACAGCACTTGTTTTTTTTATTAATTCTGTTAGAATCTCTTAAAAAAGAAAAGAAATTAAAGTTGTGTGTTGAAATAAAAAGCTGTTTAAAGCAATTGACATATCTTTCTGGGTCACTCATATCTAGTTCTTTTCTAAAAAAGAAAGAATTTATTAGAGAATATACTTGAGCGATATGATTCGAGTCTAGGCTTGAGATAGGATCGTCTATATATATAATAGTGTCTACGAGTTTGTTTTCACGGTGTAAACTTTCAAGTTGGGCTAAAAAATATGCAAATGAAATAGCTGTTTTTTCTCCTTCGCTCAGATTTTCGGCATATCTCCCATTTCTATTTAAAATAAATTTGTCGTTAGTAGTTACCTCTATTTTTATATCATCTCTACTTAAGAATATTTTGATAAACTTATTTAATTCCTCTTTCCCTGCGATAACACTTTTTAGCTGAGCACTAAATTCGTTATTCTTAAGTTGCAGCTTTTTTATATAGCAGTCATAACGTTTTATGCAATTTTCTGCATATTGAGACTTTTCTCGTTTTAGCAAATAACTCTCCTCCTTTAAAAATTTTGCTACATAGTGCTTTTTTATTTTCTCTCGGGCATCATTCTGATTTGATTGGAAGTTGTTGATCAAATCGTTGTTTTCAATTATTAGTTTGTTTGTTTTTGTTAGCCAAAAATCGAAATCTGCTATCAAGGTATCGTCACTATATGTAGTAGAAATTGAATTGAAGATGTTACTTTCGATTTTGTTTGACAAATCATTAATTAGGTTGTCAATTAATAATGAATATCGGTCTTGCAAAACTTTATATTCATCAAATAATTTTTCAAACTTTGCAACCTTGCTATCGGCGAAATCATTCTTACTATAGCCATGAAGAATATTCTGAAACGCTATTGATGAGTCTGTTAATATTGAATTATAATTATCTATTTGATTACGTAGTTCTGATGCTTCATTTGTAAAGTATGCATTCAGTTTCTCTAAAGTATTTTCTTTAAATGGTGTTCCGCAGAATGAGCAAGTTTCTAATTTTTTATCCTGATGTAAGTCAAGTCCATTTTTCGCCCATGCGTATAGCTTCGTGTCATTTTCGAGTATATCGATTATTGTAGATTTGTTAGGTTGTGACGATAAAAGTGTCACCACTTTTTTTAACAAATCTTCGATATTATATGAGTAATTTATAGGGTTAAGTGTGCTTTTGTTATTATGTGATATAGCGATTTTTTTCAACTCATTTACATAATTATCAGTTGAAAAGATGTTTGAGTCTAAATCTTCTAATACTTCATCTCGCACCCTTTTGAGATGTCCTTTATTAAACTCTATTAAACTGTTAAGAATATCATTTTTTATTTCTGAAGCTTTATCTCTGAACTTATAATTTTCAAATTCTTCATACTCTTCAATAATATCATAATAGCTTTTCTTGCGGCCTATCGTTGTTTTGTTACCTTCTATTTTTTGTATTTGTTGTTCATTCCTTTCAATTTGTGACCTGATGTCAATGTTTGAACCTACATCAAATAATATTGCATTCAATTCTTCATTTTTATCCCATTTCAAATTCTCATTAATATATTCAGAGTTAAATATTTCTATGTTTAACGGTATTGATTCAATATCATTTTCGTCATATGTTCCAGTATCCGTAGTAATGCTAAACTTACCTGAAGTGTAACTTCTGTGTATCTTCTTGTTTTTTATCGAAGAAAAAATTCGTGATAGCGTTGTTTTCCCTGAATAATTCCATCCATAAATTAGATTTCTTTCATTAAATTCTTTTACCTTACCAGTATCCCATGCAAAGGTCTTGTATATCCCAAAATCACTTATGCGGTCAATTTTTTTAATCATATCTATATGATTTCTATTTAGTGCATAAAAATAGATATTAATAGGTTTGGGTAATACGTGAAAAACACCCTATTTGTGTAAACACAGTTCATTCCCTAATTTGCCACATTACAATCCGCTCCCGCCAGTCTGCGACTGGTGGGTATAAATAACCTCAGTTTTCAACTGAGCCACCCTCAATGAAAACATCCTTGTCTCATTTACCGTAATAAAAGACAGGCTTTAACTGGTTGCTTAGCTCGTCATGTGGACTACACGGGCATTTCGCTACTCTTCAACTTCATGCACGGATACTTCTTTACCATGTTCATACACCTCCAGGTATTCAACAATTACCTGTTCACTGTCATAATCACGCCGGGCACCTTTCCATGGACGTCCGCATACCACCCAGACACCTTCTCTGAGCCCGTTATTATACATACCAGCCGCACGCAACCTCCCGAACGAATAGTATTTCCACAATCCAACAGGTATACCATCTTCATAAACACCCTCTGCCATAAGTCGCCCATCATCATAATAAAATTTCTGCAGCCCGTCATTATTCAACTGAACTAAGAACCGGTTGAGATAAGCCGTGTCCTCAACGAAATTTTCAAGGCCTGCTGAATGAGCGCCACCAATATCTATATCGTACCCCAGGTATAAAGTACCCGGCAATACCCGGCCGCCATCTTGTAAAAAAAGGGTATCGCGCAAGATCACTGAATCCCGTTGGGTTTTACGGGGTTGGCTAACGTATGTAGAAATAGCCCTATTGTATTGATCAGTATACAATACTGTATCATCAGTAGCGGCAAATACAACATAGTACAAACCGTCCGTAAACCTGCTGCTACCGTATCCGCTTGTATCCATCACAGTAATAGTAGCAGGTCTTGCGACTCCTTTATACCATTTTGTAATATAGAACGTACCCGTTTCTTCACCGGGTACCTGTTCGCCTGCACTAATGTACTTACCTGTGAATACCGCACGCGCATCATTATAGTCAGAAACGTGAACAGGACCCGGACCTATACCACAGCCATATGCCGGGCTTGGAGCATACAAAAAGAACAACAATAGAAAATACCTGGCCATGTCTAAAATTAACAAAAATCATGTCAGCCCATTGTCCCTTTTCATACTGATAAGACAAAACAAATTAGAAGTTAACCCACCTCCGCAAAAATCAATAATCACGATCACCACCAACACTGTCATAGTTATGTAAACTATAAGCAACCCTGTAAGGCATGGCAGCATATAACGTCTATCTTCCGTTCAGAATACACAAACTTTTTAAACAGGTAAAACGACAATTATGAAAGGGAAAAGCCTATTAATGGTATTGACGTTGTTTACATCAATGGTGATCTCGTGCACAAAAAACACCATAGAGGAGCCACAGGTAAACGTTACACAACCTGACCCTGTTGAGTCGCCTGATGCCATGAGCCTAACATTCACAAAAAAAACAGCTCCGGTCTTGCTGGAGTTTACCAGTACAGGCTGCTCCGGTTGCGGCAGTTGGGGTAAACCTACATTCAAAAAACTGGTCAACTCATACGAAGGAAAGGTTACTCCACTGGCAGTACACATAAAATACGGCGACCCCATGATAACAGAAGAGTCGACCGCTATAGGAGCCAACAGGCACGGCAGTTTTTATACGCCGCAAATATGGGTAATGGATGAGAACGCGGTCCTGTTGAACGGTGGGAGCATCAGCGCAGCTTCTGAACAGAATGCGAGAGAACTAATTGACGCATCCCTTACGACAGATCAACCGGCACTGGCTGCAACAATTAAGAAAGAGAATAACAAGATGGAAGTAATGTACGGGGTAAAGTTCATAGATATGGACCCTGAAGGTGAGTACAGCCTGGCTTGTTACCTTACAGAAGATGGCATCAAACACCAGCAGAGCTCATCTGCTATGAACCCGGCTACACACGACCATGTACTCAGGGCTTCTGCAGGGGGTGCATTCGGCATAGCGTTTACGGGTGCCGACCTGAGAGACAATGAAAAAGCGTGGTCGCAAAACTTTGATATCTCAGCTTACGAATCGGGGAATGTTTACGTCACGGTCATCTTGTGGAAAAAATCAGGCAGCAGGTATATGCCTGTAAATGGCTATACGGCCCGATAATCTTTTACTTTAAATTATCATTAAAAATACGTATATTTGAACCTGTGTGGAGTCTCATCTCTACACAGGTTCTTTGACATATCGCCATGTAAAAAACATGAAACAAATTCCGGTACATTTATATTTTTCGGATCAAGAGGAAACAAAAAGAAACAATCCGAATATCCGGAGGGACATATTCCCTCAATGATCCTCCTTATCCTGAAAATCATGCAAATCCTGATTCTGACAACATTCTGCAACAAACCATCCATAATCCATACATTTATACAAACAATACCCCTGAAAAGCATTCACTGGATAATATTAGTTGCTCTGCTGGTAAGCACAGGCTGCACGCAGCCTCAAAACACCGTACCCAACTATGTAGAAGCAAAACCATCATTTTTTTCACTAAGGCACGGCAAGTGGGTAAACAATAAATGGATCAGGCGGCCTGGAAACCTGCAAATGATACATGAGACCTTTAAGATAGCGGGATACTCCAACCTGCTGTATAACAACCTGCCTGCCGGTATGCAACCTGTTATGGTACAGGATATATACATCAACAAGTCGCTGTATCACCTGCTAGACAGTCTCGTATTAAGCTATAACAACCCGGATATTGGCGTAAAATATTACCGCGAGTTCTGGCAAAGACGCAAGGCTGAGCAAAACGACAGTATCGTGTACATCATTATAAAAGACATACAGGAAGGGTACAGAACAAAATTAGGTTTTGCAAAGCTGGCCTGGGAAGCAGACAGCACGCTGGCAAATGATACATTGCTAAGCCTGTTGCAAATGGAACATAGTAATGATACATTAACCGGGGAAGTTGCCCTGCAACATTTTACAACATTGCGGGATATGGGATTTCATCAATCAGCATACAACCTGCTATATGAGCGCAGCAGATACTATGGCAAGTTCCCTGACCCGGACGACCTCGCAAAAGCATTACAACGGTCAGACAGTTCAACCTATGCCTGGTTTGATGACAATACTAAATAGTGACAATGTGAAACCTGCAACAAATTGCAACAAACGAACGCAGTGAGTTCAACGAGTCAATTGAAAAGTCAGAATGAACGAGTTAAAATACAACAAAACATCAAACATATACACTGATAATCAACCACTTAAAAACCACAAATTGAAAACAATGAAAAACACAACATTTTACAACAATCTTCACCGCAACATGTTGATTATCAATCGGGAAGTTTTTGTTGTTCTATATTTCACAACATTTCACAACTACTCCTCTTCAAATGGCAACTTTTAGCTTTTGACTTTTTACTTTTGACTTTTGACTTAATATGCTCATAAAAGACATTATACAAGCAATAGAAGCATTTGCCCCACCTATGTACCAGGAGGGCTACGATAACAGCGGGCTGCAGATAGGAAATCCCGAAGATGAGGCCAAAGGCGTGCTCATCAGCCTGGACGTGACCGAGGCCATACTGGACGAGGCTATGCAAAAAGGCGCCAATATGGTAGTGGTACACCACCCCCTGCTCTTCAGCGGACTGAAGCAGATAAGCGGACGCAACTACATAGAGCGCATAGTGCAAAAAGCCATTAAGAACGACATTAATATATTCGCCTGCCATACCAACCTGGACAATGTACGCCACGGAGTGAACGCCAAAATAGCTGAAAAGCTGGGGCTGCAGCACACAAGCATCCTCTCCCCTATGGGCGACAGCCTGCTGAAGCTGTTCACCTACGCACCTAAAGATGCGGCGGACAAAGTACGCGATGCCCTGTTTGCGGCAAGTGCCGGCGAAATAGGCAGGTATTACGAATGCAGCTTCAACACTCCCGGTACGGGTACCTTCCGCCCCGGTGAGGGCACTAACCCGGCCATCGGGCAAACAGGTGGGCCACGTGAAGCTGTGGAAGAGGTGAAGATTGAGGTATTGATAGACAAAGCCCGACAGGGGCAGGTATTGAGGGCACTGATGGCCGCCCACCCATACGAGGAGGTAGCCTATGAGTTGATAGCCCTGCGCAACACTAACCAGGACCTGGGCGCCGGCATGGTAGGCGAGCTGGCCGAGCCTATGGACGAACAGGCCTTTTTGGCGCATATCAAATCGTCCATGAATACACCCGTCATCAGGCATACTGCCTTGAAGGGCAAAAAAGTGAGCAAAGTAGCCATCTGCGGCGGTTCCGGCAGTTTTCTGCTCAAGGACGCTATCCGCTCCGGGGCCGACTTTTTCATCACGGGCGACTATAAATACCACCAGTTCTTCGACGCCGACGGACACCTTGTTATCGCCGACATAGGACACTATGAGAGTGAACAATTTACCTCAGAAATATTCAGGGATATTATTAATAGAAAATTTCCTAATTTTGCCACTCTTTTATCAAGTTTATCAACAAACCCGGTAAATTATTATTATTAATATATGGCAAGAGTTAAAGAGTTTTCAGTAGAAGAAAAGCTGGTAGCGGTGCTTACTTTGCAAAAGATCGACTCTAAAATTGATGAGATCAAAACCTTACAAGGTGAGCTGCCTATGGAGGTGAAGGACCTGGAAGACGAAATAGAAGGCCTGCAGACACGTATCAACAACATAGATGCGGAAATAGAAAGCATCAACACTTTCGTGAAGCAAAAAACTGACGCTAAGAAAGAAGCCCAGGAGCTGATCAAAAAATACGAGAAGCAACAGGACAATGTAAAGAACAGCCGTGAGTTTGAAGCTATCAACAAAGAGCTGGAAATGCAGGAGCTGGAAGTGAAGCTGAACGATAAGCATATAAAAGACGCCAACTACGAGCTGAGAGATCGCAACAACGCTAAGGAAATGACGCAGGAGAAAATAGCGGATGTAGAAGAGCGCCTGAAAGAGAAAAAAGCCGAGCTGGAAAAGATCATCAGCGAGACTGATAAAGAAGAGAAGATGCTGGTTGAAAAATCAGCTGAAGCTAAGGAAAAGGTTGATCCTCGCCTGCTTACCGCTTACGACCGTATCCGCGAAAGCTACCACAACGGTTTGGCTGTTGTGCCTGTACTGCGCGACTCTTGCGGTGGTTGCTTCAACGTGATACCTCCACAGCGTCAGAGCGAGATCCGCCAGCACAAGAAGATCATCGTGTGCGAACACTGCGGCCGTGTACTGGTAGACGTAGAGCTGCACGACAAAGTAAAAATAGACGGAAAGTAATCTTTCTTATAAATACTTTTACAGCACCGCAGTGGTTTTACCACTGCGGTGTTTTTTTATTCCGCCCCTCTTTCCCTAATTTCATATATCACTTTTTTACGCTCCCTGATGAAAAAGATACTCGCCGCTTTATGTATTGTAGTTCCCGCCATATTCGCCTTTACAGGTGCTTATGATAACGGGCTCGTGCCACTACCAGCTAACGAACAGCAACCCGGCGACGCAGCAAAAGGATATACCTACCTTACTACGGGAGATTTCCTGAAGAGCGGGTTGCCATATGGAGCGTTCGTAGCAGCCAATGGCAAAAGCAAAAGCAACCTGTTGCAGCGCGAAGGCAAGAACGCTACACTGTCGCACGGGTATAATATGATAGAAAAGGATGGCATTGAAATGGTGATACCCACCTGCCTGCAATGCCATGCGGAAGAGTTTGACGGGCAACTGGTCATGGGGCTGGGCAATACTACGCTGGACTTTACGAGGGCAGGCCGCAGAGATGTTAATACACGCATTAATGTATTAAAGACCATGGCACCTAAGCAGTATGCCGCTGCTGAGCCGTTCCTTACCGCTTTCGCCACTACCTACCCTCTTTTGGAAACAGAGGTAAGAGGCGTCAACCCTGCCGATGGACTGGCGGCTGTTTTGGCTGCCCATCGCAACCCCAAAACATTGCAGTGGAGTGACAGCGCTATGCTTACCCTGCCGGATAAATTGATACCAACAGACGTACCTGCCTGGTGGCTCATGAAAAAGAAGAACGCCATGTTCTACACAGGTTTCGGTCGTGGAGATTTTGGCAAGTTTTTGATGTTATCAAACTTACTTACAGTAACAGATACAGCCGAAGCAAGAGAGGTAAGCAGTCACTTCAGCGATGTGCTGGCCTATATCCGCTCACTTCAGCCACCTGCATATCCTAAAGACATCAACCAGGGTTTAGCTAAAAAAGGCAGGCGTGTATTCAATGATAATTGCAGTGGCTGTCACGGTACTTACGGTAAGAAGGACAGCTACCCCAACCTGTTGGTTCCCTCATCGGTAGTACAAACAGACTCCGCCCTGTGTAATGCATTAGTAGAGAACAAGCAGTTTATCGATTGGTTCAACACGAGTTGGTTTGTACAGGGAGATAACCCCGCGCAGCTAGTACCTTTCAATGGTTACATTGCGCCCCCGCTTGATGGTGTGTGGGTCACCGCTCCTTATATGCACAATGGCTCTGTACCTACTATAGAAGCTATGCTGAACAGTAGTATACGCCCCACCTATTGGAGCAGGGACTTTAAAAACCCTGAATATGATTATGAGGCCATTGGCTGGAAATACGAAAAGCATGAAGAGCCGCATAAAAAGAAAGTGTACAATACTACACTGCCCGGTTATGGTAATCACGGCCACTACTTTGGAGATGGCCTGAGCACAGAGGAGCGAACAGCAGTAATTGAATACCTCAAGACATTATAAAAAGAAAAGAGCAGGCCTGATGCCTGCTCTTTTCTTTATTACTTATTCTGTTTATTTCACGTTCTTATCCAGCCATTGGGTTACTATATCCAGTACCTCCGGCTTGATGGTCTGCTCCAGCTCCGCATACTCCTGCACGGTGCAGGTATTACATTCCTGGAAGAGGTGGTTCACACCTTTTATTTCTTTTGTATCATATACTTTAGACCTGCTCTTAGCCAACGCTTTTTCGTAGCCCGCCAGGTTCGACTTTGAGATCACCTGTATATCTTTTTCACCATTCAGCGCCAGCACTTTACAATTCAACTTTTCCAGTACAGGTTGCGGATCGTAATGCAGGAAGTAGTTCGTCCATTTGTTCCATACCTGCTCTGTAAACGTGGTAACGAACTTTGCTTTGGATGCACTGTCCGTACGGCCGAATGTTTGCAGTATAGTTTGCTCATCAGCTGTTGCCAGCCAATCGTCTACAGTCTTAGCTATCTTTTTCGTCAGCTCATCTTCTTTGTGTGAGGTCAGTACATCGTTTATGATACCGCTATACAGTTCACCATAGCTTTTGGCAGACTCTTCACTCACACCCCTGCTCTTCAGTTGCGCTATATTTTGCTCTGTCATTGTTTGAGACACCTTTACGCCCGGCCCTGCCATACTGATGATGAAATCAACATCTTTGTTATCCAGTGCCACCAATTGCGCTATCATACCACCCTCGCTGTGACCATACAGTCCGATCCTTTTTTTGTCCACTTCTTTACGCGTTTTCAGGTAAGCAATGGCGTCTTTCACATCTTCAGCAAAATCTGCCGACGTAGCATTTACACGGCTACCGCCTGTACGTCCCACACCGCGGTCATCAACCCTTAATACTACATAGCCGTTCTTTGTCAGGTGGTCTGCCACTACGGCGAAAGGCTTGTGCTGAAACAATTCTTCATCCCTGTTTTGCGGACCGGAACCTGTAATCAATATCAATGCAGGATGTTGCTTATTGTCTTTTGGAGTGGTGATGGTTGCACCATACTCCATACTCTTTGTCTCGTTGTAAAACAATATATCATCACTGTTGTAACTGTACGGCGGCTTGGGTGTCTGCGGGCGATTCAGTTGTATCCTTCCTTCTACCCTTCTCAATACCAGGGGCACGTCCAGTCCGTTCTGTGTCCACATTCCGTCTATTTTATTCACGTCTATCATCTTGCCCACATACTTACCGTTTATAGATTTCATGTTCACGATCAGCGTATCCGTACTCACAGTAACACCATCGCAGGGCATATCTTTAGCACCCTGCATCGGCACGTCCAGTGTGGCTTTCAGGTTATCATCATTTTCACCTGATATATTGAATCCTACTTTCAGGTTCTTAACACCATTCAGTGTACCGTGCCAGCTGCCTTTAAAATCGCGCTGCGCGAATGATATATTCAATGACAGTATGCTGATACATACCAATAATACTTTCCTCATTTTATACTGCTTTATTTTCTTTATTATTCCTGTAAAATATATAAGAGTAACCAACCGTCACCAGTACTATTACTAATGTAATGGCAGACATGAACATAGCCGCAACTTCGGTTTTAAAACCTAAAGAAACAAGCGTAATAAGTAAGCCCCCGACAAAAAATAACTTACTGGCCAACCTGTGCGTGCTTTTCCAGTTATCGTCATTGTTCAACGTCCATGGTATGCGCACACCTACAAAACGGTTAGGCTTGATACTGTACATAACATTGCCCATGAATACAAAGAACATGCCAATGGCTGGTAAGATCATTTTTTCAAATACAGATGATTCAGGATAGATACCATTCACAATAATACCCGTTGATATGATGGACATAAACAATACCGCGGCAAAAGCAATTGTATCGAACATGGGTGGCTTTACACCCTTCGTGCGCTTCTTATCAATAATGTGCACATTCACCACCAGCACATAAGCCAGTAAGGTAATAGCTGCAATAATGATCGTTTGTATCAGCAGGTCTGTCTTGTCGCCAAAACGGTCTGCCGCGCCGGATGGGCCGAAATGCAGTGCGACACTGCCGGGAATATCATTCCACATCCAGGCCAGGTAGCCAAAGGGAACCATAAGTAAGATAAAGGCCAATAAATGCCTAAGAGGATTTTTTGACTGCATGAGCTTTGAATTTTAAGATGTTCTCAGTTTGAAATTGTAATACCCATTTTAGTATCTCATCCACTACTGTGGTATTGAGCGAGTAGGTGATGAACTGGCCTGTTTTTACGGCGTCTATCAGCCCGGCCTGTTTCAGTATGTCCAGGTGGTGCGATATACTGGGCTTCGATATATCGAAATGATCAGCTATTTCTCCAGCCGTCATATCCTTTACCTTCAGCAGTTCCAGTATCTCCCGCCTCGTCTGGTCGTTCAGTGCTTTAAAGAGATTATTCATACAATTACCTTATTTAGTTATTTAGATAATTATCTAATTAGTCAAATATCTAAATACTTTTCTGAACTGCCAAATTTTTAACAAAAAAAGTCCCGCATACAGCGGGACTTTTAGAAAAATATAAATTAATTCATTACCCCTTCACAAACGTCATCGCCTTATCCACCATATTTTTTGAACCGATGAATATAGGCACACGCTGGTGCAGTTCTGTTGGTTGTACGTCCAGTATCCTTTCAGCACCTGTGGTAGCCACACCACCCGCAGCTTCCATCAGGAAGCTCATGGGGTTGCACTCATATTGCAGGCGCAGTTTACCATTAGCGTTCTTCTTATCGGCCGGGTACATGAATATACCGCCCTTTATCAGCGTACGGTGCATATCGGCCACCATAGAGCCTATGTAACGGTGAGACAGTGGCGTACCCTCTTCTTTATTATCAGCCATGCAGTAATCCAGGTAAGCCTTCATACCATCGTTATACTTGCAGGTATTACCCTGGTTGATAGAATATATCTTGCCATCCTCCTTGCATTTCATATCAGGGTGCGACAGGCAGAACTCACCGATAGACGGCTCAAGTGTAAAACCATTTACACCAAGTTTGGTAGCATATACCAGCATCGTGCTGCTGCCATATATTACATAACCCGCCGCCATCAGTTTATTGCCCGGCTGCAGGAAGTCCTCCTCAGTACAAGGTGTACCCAGCGGAGTAACACGCTTGTAAATAGAAAATATAGTACCTATTGAAGCATTTACGTCGATGTTGGAAGAACCATCCAGCGGGTCGAACAACACCACGTATTTTGAGTTTTTAGAGTATTCATCATCAAAAGCGATAAATGTGTCATTCTCCTCAGAAGCTATACCCGCACAGTCTGCACTGCTGCGCAGCACGTTGATCAATGCCTCGTCGGCAAATACGTCCAGCTTCATCTGCTCCTCACCCTGCACATTGGTAGCGCCGTGCTGGCCAAGTATATCTACCAGTCCGGCTTTCAGTATCTCTTTATTGATGATCTTGCAGGCCAGGCCTATATCCCTGAGTATGGCAGAGAGCTCGCCGGTGGCATTGGGGAATTTCCTTGTTTCCTGGATAGTGAACTCGTCCAGGGGCATTAATCGTCTTTGAGGCTTCATATATAAAAATTACAATGTGGCTGCAAAATTAAGAAAGAACGGGCGATAATCATTTACTTAAATTAATATACCTTACGCAGGCTAAAGGGTTTACATTGTAATACATTCAAACTACCTTTGCGAAGCTGTAAACAAAGCGCCGGAGTGGTACAATATTTCAAAAATATCAATCGTCAGACCCAGGAGGTACAGGGGCCGGAAGGCGCCAACTGGATCAATGTGACGCCGCCATTCCAGGAGAACGAGATCAACAACCTCTCGGAAAACCTGCTCATTCCCCGCGACCTGCTGACCGATACGCTGGATATTGAAGAGCGTGCCCGTTATGAAGAGGAAGACGGCGTGAAGCTCATCATCCTGAAAACCCCGGTAGAGAACAAATCGCTGAACGAAAGCGATGCGGATTATGTGACCATACCGATATCCATCATCATCACAGAGCGCAACCAGGTAATTACCGTTAACTCTTTCGAGAACGTGGCCATACGCCGTTTCCTGAACACATTCGCCAAACGCCACCCTGAGCGCCCCAACATGATGGTGCTGAAGATATTTGAGAAGGTGGTCATGGACTTTATAGAAGTGCTGAAAGAGATCAACCACAGGCGTAACATACTGGAGCAGAAACTGTATGACAGTAACCGTAACGAGGAACTGCTGTACCTGATGCGTGTGCAAAAAAGCCTGGTGTACTTTGTAACAGCGCTACGCAGTAACGAACTGCTGCTGATGAAAATGGAGCGCACCAACTTCCTGAACTGCGACGAAGAAGAGCGCGAACTACTGAGTGACCTTGTCATTGAGTTCTCACAGGCGCATGAAATGGCGAATACCTACACCAACATCCTGAACAGTACCATGGATGCCTTCGCCAGCATCATCAACAACAATATGAACCTGGTCATGAAACGACTGACCAGTATTACGATACTCATTTCATTACCAACGCTCATAGCCAGCTTTTACGGCATGAACGTGCCCATACCATACCAGGAAGGGCATTTCAGTTTCTACATCCCCATTATACTTTCTGTTATCGTCTCCACTGTTATGACGCTCTATTTCAACAAAAAACGCTGGTTCTGATATGAATGGTGACGAGCGTTTTAATGTACGGGTTTACGGCATCTGGATACAGGAGGGCCGCGTACTGGTAAACGAAGAGACCATAAAAGGCAAAAGCTACATCAAATTTATTGGCGGAGGGTTGGAATACGGCGAAGGAATTATCAACTGCCTGCACCGCGAGTGGAAAGAAGAACTGAACCTGGACATAAAAGTGCTGGAACATTTTTACACCACGGAGTTCTTTCAAAAATCTTACTTCGATAAGTCGCAGGTTATCAGCATTTACTACCTTATTGAACCCCTGCACCCCGACCCGTATATCATCAACAGCAACCCCGCTGAATATACACACTGGATAAAGCTGGAAGACATAACACAGGACACTTTCAGCCTCCCGATCGACAAAGTTGTGGCCAAAATGCTGTGCAAGCGTTTTCTATAAAACATTGTTAAATACCCCCGCATACCAAAAAGTAGCACGGAATTTGTTTTTCACTAAGCAAAAACGATCAATTATGAACAAACTGAGTTTAATAGCTACATCTGTATTATTGGCGGCATCTGTACAGGGTTTTGCCCAGCAGGAGCAGTTGAATGCTGTAAAGGTCTCTGACCAGCCTGTGAGAGCTGAGGCTACAGCCACATCAGCAAATGCCAAAGCCGATGTAAAAGAGTATGATATTGTGGTAGCAAAACAGGATGAGGTGCGCAAAACACCAACAAACAATCCGGCACACCGCAACAGGAATACCAAAGGCATAGCAACTCAAAAGGTGCAGCCCGGCATGACCATGCCACAAACAACAAACGAAGTAAAATAAATAATAAAGTCCGCAGCAGGAGTTTCATGCACCTGCTGCGGACCAATTACTTATGACTCACGACTCCTGACTTACGACTAACTTCACCCTTTCATACTCACATAATTCTCAATTGGCAGGCGCTTGGCAATACTCCTTGCCAACGTCATTTCATCAGCATATTCCAGTTCGCCGCCAAAGGCTATACCACGGGCTATGGTGGTTATACTCACAGACAGGTCTTTCATCTGCCGAGCTATATAATAAACAGTTGTATCTCCCTCTATTGTAGGGCTAAGCGCCATGATAAGCTCTTCCACCCCCTGCTGCGCTACCCTGTCGTGCAGTGTGGCTATGTTCAGTTGTTCAGGACCAATACCATCCAGTGGAGATAAAATACCGCCCAACAGGTGATACAAACCATTATACTGTTGTGTACTCTCAATAGCTATTACATCGCGTATGTTTTCCACCACGCACACCTGCGCATGATTACGCCCCTTGTTGGCGCATATCTCGCACAGCTCATTATCCGACACATTATGGCAGCTCTTGCAGAATTTTATCTCGTGCCTCATTTTAGCAATGGCCCCCGTAAAGGCGTCCACATCGGCAACATCCTTCTTCAGCAAATGCAATACCATACGCAGGGCCGTTTTTTTACCTATACCCGGCAACCCGGCAAATTCATTTACCGCATCTTCTATCAGCTTCGACGAAAAAACCATGATGCAAAATAAGGAATTGGAGACACTTCAGGGCAGACATCCTATTATAAATAAATCAGTAAATTTGAATAAATGCATACTGTTATGAGTGTTGAAGAATTGAAAGAGGAAGCAATAAAAAAAATAAGCGCGCTGAATGACGAAGCCTCCATAAAGGAGATATTGGACCATTTACAAAAACTGTCAGATGGCAAGACCTTTCCATTGTCTGCGCATTACGACAGTATTAAAGAGAAGTATCATTCTGTACTGCAAAAACTGGCGTGAAACAATGCAGATTGATTTGCACCTGTTCAGAAAACTAAAAAAGCAAAAAACTTATTTTATACGATATTTGCCTTGCTAAATAAAAAGTAATGTCTCAAAAATCAAATATAGTCCTGGTTGCACTCACTATACTTTGCACCGGCATTTTGCATAGCTGTGCCTCCACGATTGTTGCCAGCGAGAATAACCCGGGAAGCAACAGCCAGGGCGCCTATTCCGCACCATCTACGGAAAACGTATCTCCTGCCGCTACGCAAACAAGTAGTGGTAAACAAAATGGTCAAACCCCAACCCAAACTGAGATAAAAAACTATAACCTTCAGAACTCAGAAAAATCTGACATCATCCTTAAATAAGGCATAATCCATCATATTGTTACATAAATAAAGCGGGGCTTGTAAAACAAGCCCCGCTTTATTTTATTATCTATAAAATGATTACTTAGCTACTGTGAACTTTGCAGTCATTTTTTCACCATTAGCATATACCTCAAGTACATACATACCTGCAGCAAAAGAGCTGATGTCTATATGAACTTCTTTTTGTCCGTATAGTTCTTTGATAGTTGAATAATGTACAGTTTTACCTGTCATATCCTTAACGAATGTTTTCACATCGCTACCATCATAGTTATGACTAAAAGATATTGACCTGAAAGCAGGGTTAGGATAAACCATAAAGTCTTTATTACCGTTTACCTCATTAATTGACAGGTTATCTTTTTGCTTGAATGTTACAGAAGAACATTTAGAGTTGTTACTTGGCTTAGAATCTGTCTGGATATTAAGTGCGCCGGTGTAATAATTGATCGTATCGCACCAGTTGTAAGGGTTAGAACTAGGCGCAGATGTGAATATTACAGTATCAGGCTTTATCTGGTTGTTAGCACCAACAGGATAAAGTGTATCCATTGGTTTAAAACCTGCGGCTGGTACTATAAACTTATACCTGTTCTGACCACCTTTATAATAACCTTTAGCAAGGAGAAGTGTATCTGTAGCAGGCATCAGTGTTTTAGGACCATGGTTAGTGAAACCATAAACTATGATCTTACCATAGTGTCCTTTAGTACTCCAGCTGATAGAATCAACGGATTTGAGAGATGTTAAGACTTCCAGGTCAGTAGGCTGAGCCCAGGCCTTACCTGCAAAAGCAACGAATAGAATCATTAATAAGTAAATACGCTTCATATTTAAGTTTTTAGAGTTAAGGGCTAAAGATATGCAAAAAACCGACTTAATTAACCTGATTTTAAGGTTTATTAAGCCAATTGGTAGTGAATAGCTATAAAACATTAACTATAGCTTGCAATATGACAATTAAATAGCATTACCGTGACAGTTGCTCACGCCTTTATTGAATATACTAAACTATATAGAGTGTACCTCGTAGGCATCAAAACCCCTTCAGGTTATAGTCGGTTCAGGTTCATCAAAGACTAATATACACACCATACCAACTACCACAGGCTGCCCGAAAAGGCAGCCTGTTTTTTTGTTTAAAAATAATAATTAACGTATTTTTGCTGTAGTAAATACGAATGTATTTACGGAAGTCCCGCCATGGCGGGGCTGTAATAATCCCTTATAATAAAGTCTCCGGTAAGGGATTAGGGGTCATAATTTATAAACCGTACACAATGACTATAAAACACAGGTCCATATCAATAAACATATATAATTTTCATAACAGTGTATATCTCACACATGCAATACCTTTTGCCATTTTGTTAAGTAATGCAAACAGCATAATTTACTTAACAACACTTAACAGTTTTTCACACAAACAACTGAAAATAAACAACTTAGAAAATACAAATATTGACTTTGGATTAAAGTCAAAAAATACATTTTATAACAATGCTGTGCTGATTACTCAACAATTAGCTCTTTACCTTCATTAACTAATTTAACCTTCAACTACCCAACATGAACCATTGTCCTATTGTCGCATTATCGCCTTGCCGCATTAACAATATTTGTCAGCTACATATCATAAAAACCGCATTTCCGCATCATTTTGGCAATGTTTGGCCTATTCTGTTATCTTTGCTCCCTTATTAGTTCAATATTTATAATACTGCAATGAGATTATTAGTAACGGCATTATGTACCATAGTTATACTGGGTGTTTACAGTTGTAACGAAGATTTTACAGTTGCCGCTCCTTACAGGCATATTACCATAGTTTCGGGCATACTGGATATGGGCGATACTGCACACTACATACGCATCCAGAAGGCTTTTATGGATGAGAATAACAGTGCCATCAGCATGTCTAAAATACCCGACAGCAGCTTTTACCCCGCTGCCGACCTGGACGTGACCATATATGAGTGGGACAGCGCACAGGCCAAAGTAACCGGTACCTTCCCGCTTACACGGGTAGATATGAATACCGAGGACACGCGCTATATTAAAAACCCGGCTATCAGCGAGCAGCAGTTTTTCACCACGCCAAACTATGCTTACAAATTTGTAAAAAACAACCTCAGCCCAAGGCATTGGTACCAGTTGGTTATTCATAATAAGCAAACCGGCAATATCGACACGTCTGACTTTGTAGGTATCGTCAACAGCGACTCAAACAGGGCTGGTGATGGTTTCTACATACAGGATTTCACGCTAAGGGATTACAGCATAGGTTTTGCGAGGACCACGCCAACATCCAGGTACAGGTTATTCACCTTCATGCCACGCAACGGAAGGATGACGGAAGGTTATATCCGCTTCAATTATGTTGAAAAAGACATTACTACAGGCGTAAAAACCCGCAAGCATGTAGATTATGCCTTCGATAAAGAACTGAATGTTACAAAAGGTGGCCAGAGTTTCGAGCTACAGACGCTTAATTATAATATATATAGCTTCCTGAACTCATCTATAGGGCCAGCTCCTACCAATATTGAGCGTTATATGGACAGCGCCGACTTATTTATATATGCTGCGGCTCCCGAGTTGTATTATTATAATACCATCAACCAGGGGCAAAGCGGTGGCCTTACAGGCGACAACATACAGCCAAACTATACCAACTTCAAGGGCAATAACGTGATCGGCGTTCTCAGCTCAAGGGGAGTAAGGTCTTATTATAACGCGGCTATTGAGAAAGTAACGCTTGACTCGATCATGATCAACCCGGCTACAGAATCGTTGCGCTTCCGTGGCATGACAGAAGATTGACAATATTACACTTAATACACATTTATAATGCCTTAATGTACCAACGTTAGGGCATTTTTATTTCAGATTGACAGTATGGCTGACATTATTGCCGAACTTGGGCAAATGGCATGTGTATTGACATATAGACAGTAACAGCAAAAGCTGAATTACTAATTACAATAACAAGGATTAATATTATGGGAAAAATTATTGGAATAGATCTGGGTACAACCAACTCATGCGTTGCAGTAATGGAAGGGAACGAGCCGGTAGTTATAGCCAACGACGAAGGCCGCCGTACTACCCCCTCGGTAGTAGCATTTTTGAAAAACGGAGAGCGTAAAGTGGGTGATCCCGCTAAGCGCCAGGCCATTACCAACCCGCAAAACACCATTATGTCTATCAAGCGTTTCATGGGACGTATGTTCAATGAAATAGGCGATGAGATAGAGCATTCATCTTACAAAGTGGTAAAAGGCGACAACAATACCCCACGTGTGGATATTGACGGCCGTATGTACACACCACAGGAGATATCTGCGATGGTATTGCAGAAAATGAAGAAAACCGCTGAAGAGTTCCTGGGACAGGACGTAACGGAAGCGGTAGTAACTGTACCTGCGTATTTTAACGACTCGCAGCGCCAGGCTACTAAAGAAGCCGGTGAGATAGCCGGTTTAACCATCCGCCGTATCATTAACGAGCCAACAGCTGCGGCACTGGCTTACGGCCTGGATAAACAACACAAAGACAGCAAAATAGTAGTATTCGACCTGGGTGGTGGTACATTCGACGTGTCTGTACTGGAACTGGGCGATGGTATATTTGAAGTAAAATCTACCAACGGTGATACGCACCTGGGTGGTGACGACTTTGACAAGGTTATTATGGACTGGTTGGCAGACGAGTTCAAGAGCGACGAAGCGATTGACCTGCGTAAAGACCCGATGGCATGGCAGCGTCTGAAAGAAGGTGCTGAGAAAGCGAAGATCGAGCTTTCTTCAAGCCAGGAAACTGAGATCAACCTGCCGTACATTACAGCAGTTGACGGTGTGCCTAAACACCTGGTGCGCAAACTGAGCCGCGCTAAATTTGAATCGCTGGCAGACAGCCTGGTACAACGTACACTGGAGCCTTGCCAGAAAGCATTGAAAGATGCAGGCATGAACGCATCAGATATTGACGAAGTGATACTGGTAGGTGGTTCTACACGTATCCCTAAAATACAGGAAGTAGTAGAAAAGTTCTTTGGCAAGAAGCCTAACAAGAGCGTTAACCCCGACGAAGTAGTAGCAATTGGTGCCGCTATACAGGGTGGTGTACTTACAGGTGATGTAAAAGACGTACTGCTGCTGGATGTTACTCCGCTGTCTCTGGGTATCGAGACCATGGGAGGTGTAATGACCAAGCTGATAGAGTCTAACACAACCATACCTACTAAAAAGAGCGAAACATTCTCTACAGCTGCCGATAATCAGCCAAGTGTGGAGATCAACGTACTGCAGGGTGAGCGTCCGATGTCGAAGGATAATAAGTCACTAGGGCGTTTCATACTGGATGGTATCCCACCTGCACCACGCGGTGTTCCACAGGTAGAAGTTACTTTCGATATTGATGCCAACGGTATACTGAATGTAAGTGCGAAAGATAAAGGCACCGGCAAACAGCAGAACATACGCATAGAAGCGGGAAGCGGCCTGAGCAAGGAGGAGATAGAAAAAATGAAGAACGAGGCCAAGGCCAACGAAGAAGCGGACAAAAAAGTACGTGAGCGTGTAGAGAAGATGAACATGGCGGACGGCCTGGTATTCCAGTCAGAAAAGCAGCTGAAAGAGTATGGTGAGAAATTACCTGCTGATCAGAAATCAACTATCGAAGCGGCAATAGCTAAACTGAAAGAAGCACACAAAGCTGAAGATCTGGACGCTATTGACAAGGCTATGGAAGAGCTGAACAACGCATGGCAGGCAGCAAGCCAGCACATGTACAACGACCAGCCGGGCGCAGACCAGGCAGGACAGGCTCAACCTGAAGGCAATGCCGGCGGTGCTGATGATGTATCAGATGTTGAGTACGAAGAAGTAAAAGAAGACGGCAAATAAGAAGTAAGCACATAAAAAGAAAAACCCCGGTATAGCCGGGGTTTTCTTTTATCAGGTTATATGAGGCTTAGTAAATAACCAAGCAATGCACCACCCATGATAACAAATGCTGCGTTTACGTTCCTGAAAAAGAACACTGTAATAAATCCTGAAACTGTTATTAGTATTGTTCGCCAATCTGTAATTGCAGTCTTACCCATATCAAAACAAACAACCAGTATCAGTGCAACCGCTGCAACATTCACCGTATCTAAAAATGCAGACATTACTGCGGACTTACGCAGCTTGGGTATCAATGGGTTTAGCAATGCAACAAACACGAAGGAGGGTAAGAATATCCCTGCTGTTGCCACTAATGCACCCTGCCAGCCGTTTATCTGCCAACCCACAAATGTCGCTGCAGAGAATACAGGCCCGGGAGTAATTTGTCCTACAGCTATGGCATCTATCAATTGGCTACGTGAGAGTATACCTGTACTCACTAACTCCGAATCGAGAAATGCAAACAACACATAACCACTTCCATAGAGTATAGAACCTACTTTAAGGAAGATCCAGAATAACTTAGCATTACTGACGGGAACAGCAACAAGTAAACTATGCACACCACGTTCCCTGTTTTTCAATAGATGGTAAAAAACACCTGCGAAACCCATGCCGAAGAGTACAGCAATTTCATTAACTCCCGACAGGCACAGTACTAACGCAATAATACCTGCTATGCCCAGCATTACAGACTTTACCGCCTTCTTTGCAAGGTTGATAACTGCTGAGAGGATTATGGCTATGACTACAGGTTGGATACCATACAAAAAAGGCTCAACAGCAGGCAACTGACCATACGTGGCATATGCCCAGGCAAGCACCGAGGTAATTATAACCGCCGGAATAATAAAACAGCTTCCTGCCACTATCAGCCCCTTCCAGCCTGCGCGCACATGCCCGCAATGCATAGTCATCTCTGTCGAATTCGGACCTGGTATCAGATTAGTAGCACCTATAAGATCAAGATAATGTTCAGCACTGAGCCATTTACGCTTTTCAACCAGCTCTTTTTCCATCATGGCGATATGTACGGCTGGCCCGCCGAATCCAATGAGACCCAGTTTCAGGAAGTAACCGGCTACTTCCTTTAAATGCTCGCCTTTATGCTGTTCATTATTCATTGCATGCAAAATACTTTATCACACATGATATTATAGCAATACTAAATAGCGACAACTAAGCTAAACAATAAAAGACATCATAGTTCTACTTTCCAGCAGTATAAAGTGTCGTTATTCCGAATGTAAGGGGACGTGCATGAGCGTCTTTAAAGCCGCAGTCGCCCAGTATTTCACAAAACTTCTGTCCTTCAGGGAAAGCCATTACTGATTCGGGCAGGTAACTGTATGCTGTACTATGTTTAGACACCAGCTTACCCAGTGTTGGCAGTATGTATTTAAAATAGAATTGATAGCCCTGCTTTACAGGAAACTTCTTCGGGTGTGAGAACTCCAGTATTGCCAGCTTACCACCCGGGCGCATTACCCTGTACATCTCTTTCAGGCCGGCTTCCAGGTGTTCAAAATTACGTACGCCATACGCACAGGTAATAGCGTCAAAACTGTTATCCTCAAAAGGGAGTGCTTCACTATCGCCTACCTTTAGGGTTATGAGTTTATCCAGGTTTTGCTCCTTTAGCTTTGTTCTGCCTACATCCAGCATTTGTGCGGCTATGTCTATACCTGTTATCCGGTCAGGGTTCAGTTTTGCTGCGGCTATAGCCAGGTCGCCTGTGCCTGTCGCCACATCCAGTATGGTTTTGGGCTGTACTTTGGCTATCTCTGCAATGGCTTTTTTACGCCAGCCTTTATCAATTCCGAGCGACAAGAAATGGTTCAGGAAGTCATATTTGCCGGCTATATTATTAAACATGTCGGCAACCTGCTCTTTCTTGCTTAAATTTGACCCTGTATCCGGTACTACTTTAGCCGCCGGATTCTTTTCTATATCAGATAACATCGGTACAAAAGTACGTCAACACAATCAATGGAGATAAAATCAGCACAATATTTGATCAGCAGCCCGAAAGTAGAGCTATGCCCCGCCCCGGATAAGCCGGAATATGCCTTTATCGGCAGGTCGAACGTGGGCAAATCATCACTTATCAATATGCTGACAAGGCAATCTAAACTGGCCAAAACATCTGCCAGCCCGGGTAAAACCCAGATGATCAACCATTTTGTGGTAAATAAAGAATGGTACCTGGTAGACTTACCGGGATATGGCTTCGCAAAAGTATCGCAGAAGCAAAGGGCCTCATTTACCAAAATGATTGCCAACTATATGCAAATGAGGGAAAACCTGATGACCGTTTTTGTACTGATAGACAGCAGGCTTAAGCCCCAGAGGATTGACCTTGACTTCCTGGCGCAACTTGGCGAATGGGGTGTGCCTTTCAATATGGTGTTCACCAAAGCTGATAAGAGCTCTCAGCGTGAAGTAGCTAAGAACGTACGCACTTTTATTGAGGAGATGAGAAAGGAATGGGAATTTATACCCCGCAGTTTCCTGACTAGTGCCGTAAAAGCACTGGGCAGAAAAGAAATGCTGGGTTATATCGAAGAACTCAACGGCATGTACTACGACCCTGAAAATGCGGAGTAGTAATTACATCCACTTTGCGGCATACCTGTAAAACTCGTGCCTCAAATCATTCACTATTTTTTCCTGGGCTATATACCTGTCTCTTAATGCAGCATGACTATCCAGCTCGGCTTTTTCTATATGCCCTGCTGACGCTGCGGCTTGTCCCGCTATTTCTGCAAGATGGTTGTTTATATCGTGGCGCAACTCATCTATTTTTGTGATCTGGATCCTGAACTGGTTCTCAAAATGTTCAGCTCCTTTAGCGGCTTCATCACCGGTATTTTTTCCGGCTACTTCCGTCAGACGTCCTTTTAATATACCTAATTCATCTTTGTAAAAATCAAGACTGCGCACCCAGTCACTATGTTCTACATTTGTGTGCGGTATAGCTGTCATACTCATAACTTATGTGTTTTGTACAGCAAACCTATCCAATCTGCATATGACTGAACATGACATCCGTCACAGCAAAATATGATTTATGTTAGCTCAATTGTATTAAACTCCTTATCAAAGAGAATACACCTATACCTAAAAGCAACACCAGCACCAATGTTTTGAAACGCTCCTGCGATATTCGCTTTAACAATACTCTGCCCACCCAAGTGCCAACGAATCCTATAATGATCAGGCCGATCATATATTTCAGATGCTCAACATGCATATAGCCATTCATGAAATAGACTACAGTTCTTGAAAAGTCTACAGCAAAATCTATAGCAGCTGAGGTGGCTACAAACTGCTCTTTTTCAATGTTGAATGCCACCATAGTGATACCCCTGATGGCACCACCTGTACCCAACACTCCGGCCAGGAAACCAGATAAGCTACCTCCTATTACTGCATTCTTCTTATCCGACGCCAACACGAACTTATCGAACCACAGAAAGAACAGGCTGGTAAGAATGATAAAGACAGCGAATGATAACTGTAATATTCTTTCATCCAGGTATTTGCTTAATATACCACCTGCAATCACCATGATCACAGCAGGTAAGCCAATATAGAACAACAGGAACTTGTTCAGCCCTTTTTTGAACAATATCATTTTAGAGATATTACTCGACAAGTGAAAAACAGCTGTAATACCTAAGACAGATTTAAAATCGAGAAATAAATTGGCCAGCGGAACAAAATATACAGAGGAACCGAAACCACCTATTGTTCCCAATATCTCAGCTATAAGCGATAAAATAAGGAATAGTATCAGCGTAGCATCCATCTGCTAAAGATAGACTAATATCTTACTGTTTTGTATACGGCATTATTTCCTCAAGATACTTACGCTCATTGCTGAGTCGTGGTACTTTGTGCTGTCCACCCAACTTGCCTTTATCTTTCAGCCAGTTGTTGAAGCCATGCACGGGCATGCGGTGAACTATGGGCATACGCAAAGCAATGTCTTTGTGCCTTTTGGCTTCGTAGTCAGAATTTACCCGTTGCAACGCTTTGTCCAGTTTCTCCGTAAACTCCTCCAGCGTGCAAGGAAGATGTTCAAATTCTATTATCCACTCGTGGGCGCCGTTACTTTCACCTGTCATATATACAGGTGCCGCTGTGTAGTCATTAACTATTGCACCTGTTTCAGCACAAGCAGTTGCAATCGCGTTATCAGTATTATCTACTATTACTTCTTCACCAAAAGCATTGATGAAATGTTTCAGCCTGCCTGTCACTTTTATACGGAAAGGATGCAATGAAGTAAACTGTATCGTATCGCCAACAAGGTAACGCCACAGGCCACCATTTGTGTTAATTACCAGTGCATAGTTTTTATTCAGCTCTACCTCTTTTAATGTGAGTGTCTGAGGATGCTCTTTACCATACTCGTCCATGGGCATAAACTCGTAGTATATGCCATGATTAAGGAACAACAGCATATCATCCCGAGTCACATCATCCTGCGCTGCGAAGAATCCTTCTGACGCGTTGTAGGTCTCAACATAGCGCATCAGGTCTGAAGGGATATACTCCTCAAACTGCTTGCGGTAGGGTGTAAAACTTACACCACCGTGCACATATACTTCAAGGTTGGGCCATACTTCAGTTATGTTCTTAGCCCCTGATATTTCCAGTATGCGCTTTATCAGCACTATCGTCCATGTAGGCACACCGGCTATATAAGTCACATTCTCATTGATCGTAGTATGGGCTATCTTTTCAATTTTCTCCTCCCATTCTGCCATCAGGGCTATCGACAAGTCAGGTGTACGCACCATCTGCCCGTATAATGGCAGGTTTTGCAACATTACCGCCGACAGGTCGCCATAAAATGAATCCGCGTTCAGCTGGTTGATCTGGTGGCTGCCACCTATGACCAGGCACTTGCCCGACATGAAAGCCGATTGCGGGAACTGCCTGAAATACAGAGCAAACACATCCTTACCGCCTTTAAAATGATTGTCGTCCAAAGACTCTTTACTGATAGGGATGAACTTGCTTTTATCGCTGGTAGTACCGCTGGACTTTGCGAACCAGTTGATAGGAGATGGCCACAGAATATTCTGCTCACCTTCCAGTATACGTTCTATATAAGGTTTGAGTGTATCATAGTCATTTACAGGCACATTTTTCTTGAACTCTGCAACACTGTTAATATGCTCAAAACCATATTTTTTGCCATACTCCGTAAACTGTGCTGAACCAACTATATGATTAAACACCTGTTTCTGGGTATCAATCGGGTTGAGCATAAAGTTGTCTATCGCGCTGTTGCGCAACTTCATATAACCTTTCAATGCCGGACTTATCAGGCTCATTCCTTTGCTGTGTCTGTAGTTAAATTAAACCAAATCTAAATATAAGCATTTCTGCCCGATGCTAAAATAGTATTTCGCAGCAATTAAGTGGCAGGATATTCCTTGCGTTTTAATTCGAAATTGCGGCCAAGATACACTTTCCTGACCTGTTCGTCAGCTGCCAGTTCTTCTGCTGTGCCTGCTTTCAGTATTTGCCCCTCAAACAGCAGGTAGGCACGGTCTGTAATAGATAAAGTTTCCTGCACGTTATGGTCTGTGATAAATATACCAATATTTTTATACTTGAGGCTGGCCACTATAGATTGTATATCCTCTACAGCTATAGGGTCAATACCGGCGAAAGGCTCATCCAATAATATAAACTTCGGATCTACCGCCAATGCACGGGCTATTTCAGTCCTCCTTCGCTCACCACCGCTCAATACGTCACCATTGCTTTTGCGCACATGTGTCAGCCTGAACTCTTCGAGGAGCGACTCCAGTTTTGCCAGTTGCTCCTCCCTGCTCAGCTTTGTCATTTCCAGCACTGCCAGTATATTATCCTCTACCGACAACTTACGGAAAATAGACGCCTCCTGTGGCAGATAACCTATCCCCATCTGCGCACGCTTGTACATGGGAAGTTTAGTAATATCTACGTCATCGAGAAACACCTCGCCACTATCCGGCTTCACCAAGCCCACCACCATGTAGAAAGAAGTCGTTTTACCAGCACCATTCGGCCCCAGTATACCTACGATCTCCCCCTGGTTCACCTCAAACGACACATCGTTCACTACGGTACGTTTGCCGTAGCGCTTTACAAGTCCGCGGGCTGAAATTTTCCTGTTTTCGATGCTCAAGACAAATTGTTTGGGGCAAAAATAACAAAGACAACCTAAGTACCAGCAAATTACACTGCCAAATTCCTGCTAATTATACAGTCAAAATCAGGCTTAACTTGATTACTTTTGTCTTCGATATGAAAGTAACTGATTATTTAGCCAATACCAAAGGACCGATTATATCCCTCGAAGTGTTGCCACCCCCTAAAGGCAAAAGCATCGAGTCTATATACAAAACACTTGACCCGTTAATGGAGTTCAAACCTGCATTTGTGAACGTGACATACCACCGTGCGGAGCAGGTATATAAAAAGCGCCCCGATGGCAGTTTTGAAAGTGTGGAGATACGCAAACGCCCGGGTACAGTAGGTATTTGTGCGGCTATCATGAACAAATACAAGGTTGAAGCTATCCCTCACCTGATATGTGGTGGTTTCAGTAAGGAAGAAACTGAGAATGCCCTGATAGACCTGAACTTCCTGGGTGTGCAGAACGTGCTTGCACTACGTGGCGACGCTGCGGCACATGAGAAGTTCTTTACCCCTCACCCGCACGGGCACCGTTATGCTGAAGAACTTGTAGACCAGATCATCAAGCTGAACAAAGGCGAATACCTGGAAGATGATATACTTGGTGGTGTAAATACTGAGTTCTGCATAGGTGTAGCGGGCTACCCTGAAAAGCACTTTGAATCAGCCAACGTGGATATTGACCTGTATTACCTGAAACGGAAAATTGACCACGGTGCGGATTACATCACAACCCAGATGTTCTTTAACAACAAGCATTACTACAACTTTGTAGAGAACTGTAAGAATGCCGGCATCAATGTACCAATAGTACCCGGACTGAAGCCATTGTATAATCAACGGCAGCTCACCGTTGTACCGAGCATTTTCAATACAGAAATACCTAATGACCTGTATAAAGAACTGAGCGAAGCAAAGACACCTGAAGCCTGCGAGAAGGTGGGTGAAGACTGGCTGTATGAACAGTGTAAAGACTTGCTGGCCAATAACACGCAGATATTGCACTTCTACACCTTAGGCAAACCACAAGTAGTACACAACGTATTAAAGCGACTGTTTTAGCAATACCATAATACTTATAACAGAAAAGCTGTTTGATATTCCTGAAGAGACATCAAACAGCTTTTTTATTGCCTGCCGGGCTTAACCTTCTGCCTTATCAGCAGGCAGGGCGCCAAAGTCTTTCAGTATATTTTTCAGGATGCGGATGCGCAACTCAACCAGCTTTTTCTCATCCTCGCTACGAGGTGCATCGAAATTTAAAGCGAAGAAGTATGGATAGTAACGTACATCGCTTTTATTCATTGAGTTTTCATGCTCCTCAACATGTTCAATACGCTCTGCATAACCTACTACCCACAACAGGTTTTTATCGTCACTTTGCGACCAGCCCGTTTTGTATGATAACTTGTAACCATCAGTCACCTCCTGAATCATCATGCTGCGTACGATACGCTGGCTGCGCTCAGAGAAAGGCAACTCATTAAAGTACAGTCGCTTTATAAAACCCACTTGCTCATCAGCAGATATTTGCAAGCTATCATTGAGCCAGAACTGATCTATGCCACCACCTATGCTTTTGTTACCGTAGTTGGCGGTATCCAGGTAGTGTTGCATATAGTCAGGACCTATGCGGCGGGCCAGCTCCTGGTAATAAGCTACATTGCTTACTTTAAACGCCTCACGCATATTCATGTCCTTGTTCCAGTCGGGGTTCCAGCGCTCTACGCTGTCCCATACTATCACGAACTGCTCATCAGGTACTTTAGGTATGTCCAGCGCTACAAGCGAGTTGAAGATCTTGAATGTGGACGCCGGGCTGAAACGCTTTATACAACGATCTTTATTATAGTAGAAGATAGCCTCATGGTTGTTATCGCGGAGCATAATGCAGCCGTCCTGTACACCCTCCTGCTCAAAATACTTACCCCACTCTTCCTTGTCGTGTATCCGGGCATCGCGGCAACTGCCTATGAACAATACGGACAACAACAATAAAGCAATACTATAACGCATGATATTCATTTTTACGGCTGCAAAGATACGGCAACAGGCTGGCAAATATGCTATGGCAGTGCCGTTAATAAAAACCTCCCGGCCAGCGGGAGGTTGAATTTTATGAGTTTAATATGTTTCTCGAGATAACCAGCTTTTGTATTTCTGATGTACCCTCACCGATAGTACACAGCTTACTGTCGCGATAATACTTCTCAACCGGGAAGTCTTTGGTGTAACCGTAACCTCCGAATATCTGTACAGCGTCTGTAGATACCTCTACACTCACTTCAGAAGCATAATACTTGGCCATGGCAGACTCTTTGGTCATATTCACACCACGGTTCTTCATATCTGCTGCCTGGTAGATGAGTGCTTCTGCCGCGCTAATCTTGGCATACATATCTGCCAGCTTAAAGGCTATTGCCTGGAAGTTAGCGATCGGCTGATCGAACTGCTCACGCTCTTTTGAGTATTTCAAAGATGCTTCGTAAGCACCCTGTGCAATACCTAATGCAAGTGAAGCGATAGAGATACGGCCTCCATCCAGCACTTTCATTGCCTGGCGGAAACCATCGCCCACTTCGCCCATGCGCTGTGCGTCTGATATACGGCAGTTGTCAAATACCAGCTCCGTAGTTTCAGAAGCACGCATACCGAGCTTATTCTCTTTTTTACCTGCTGTAAAACCCGGAGTGCCGTGCTCTACTATAAAAGCAGTTACGTTGCTCTTGGCGCGAGGCTCACCTGTACGTGCCAATACTACCGCTACACTGCCACTTTTACCATGAGTGATCCAGTTCTTGGTACCGTTCAGTATCCAGTCGTCGCCATCTTTTACTGCTGTGCAACGCATATTACCCGCATCACTACCCGTGTTGGCTTCTGTAAGGCCCCAGGCACCTATCCACTCGCCGGATGCCAGTTTAGGCAGGTACTTTTTCTTCTGCTCCTCGTTACCAAAGTACAGGATATGACCTGTGCATAATGAATTGTGTGCTGCAACTGAAAGGCCGATCGAACCGCAAACTTTTGCTATTTCGCTTACAACGGTCACATATTCGAAGTAACCAAGACCGGAACCACCATATTCTGTTGGTACCAGTACACCCATCAGGCCCAGTTCGCCCATTTTCTTAAAAAGGTCAACAGGGAAAATCTGTTCTTCGTCCCATTTCATCATATCAGGGCGGATGTGCTTATTGGCAAAATCGCGAATCATATCAGCGATCTGCAATTGGGTATCTGTATATTGAAAATCCATAATTTAATATAAATCCAAAATCTGTCCGCAATTTTACGAACTTTTTGCCAACAGTCCATATTTAGGTACAATATGTTACCATATTATTGGTACTAATGGCTACATATATAATATAGTCAAGTATAACAGCCCTATTCTACTATTGTTCGTTGCAGCAGCATGTCTTTTGTTTCCTGTTTGAACTTGTATACCTCAAACACCTGCTCCATATTGCTGAACCTGCCCAACTGCCGCCTGCGCTCCAGTATCCTGTGCGAAAGTCCTTTGCCTATACCCGGTAATGCTATAAGTGTCAGCGAGTCAGCAGTATTAAGATTTATCTTTTCTGTCTGTGGCCGGTAGTATTGGGTATTCAGGTTCTGTACTGCAGGTTTTACAGGAAGCTCTACATGGGTCAGTTCTACTTCAGCAGGTTTTACCCAGAGGTGCATGGTGAACCTGACGGTAATCAACACCAGTATGAGCAGCAGGAGCGCTATGATACCCATCCGCTCGGTGCGGGTGAAACCGGTGTATGAAGTGAAGAGTTTTTTCATGTATGGCTAATGTAGCATTTTTTAACCGCAGAGATGCTAAGGCGCTAAAATTGTTGCGGTTTGTTGCAAAATCACGTGTTATAGTTTTTAACCGCAGAGACGCTAAGACGCTATAGTTGTTGTGGTTTGTTGCAAAATCACGTGTTATAATTTTTAACCACAGAGACGCAAAGGCGCTGAAATTGTTGCGGTTTGTTGCAAAATCATATGTTATAATTTTTTAACCGCTGAGACGCTAAGACGCTATAGTTGTTCTGGTTTGTTGCAAAATCATATGTTATAATTTTTTAACCGCGGAGACGCTAAGGCGCAAATTTGTTGTAAAATGTTGTAAAAAACGTGGCAACAAAATTTCCTGAATTGATAACTAATAAGTTGTGGTGGAAATTGTTGTGGTTTGTTGCAAAATCATATGGTATAATTTTTTAACCGCGGAGACGCTAAGACGCTATAGTTGTTCTGGTTTGTTGCAAAATGTTGTGATTTGTTGTCTGAACCATGATTAAATTGATTGCTTGAAAAACTATGATTCCTGAGCGATTTGTTTCTTTTTGTTTCCATTAAATACGGAAAATAAAAAAAGGTACCGAAACCTGTTTAGGTTAGTTTTTACATGGCGATATGTCAAAGAGCTTGATTGCCCGAAGGCAATTACCACTACAAATATACGTTATTTTAAACAATATTAAAATAATTATATTCTACCCTGAAATGTTAAAGATATGTTGGATTAACATTTTTTTATATCCGTATATAGTGTACCGCATTACAGGAAGTATACATTCGTTCCTATCAAACCAAACTACACTGAATGAAATATGCATTTACTCTCTGCTTTGCCTTAATGGCGACTTTTACTGCACCCGCACAAGAATCAACAGGATTCAATCTTGATTTTGAAAATACAACAGCACATGCCCAGCCAGAAGGCTGGACCATCGCCAACAACGCCAGCCCCAAACAAACCCCGGAATCATACAAGTCCACTCATCACCTGGACAGCACAACAGTACAAAACGGCAAATACTCCTACGTCATTGACCTTACGGACGGGCAGAAAGAATGGTCAGGCTCCGTACGGGGTATCAAGAAGACGTATAATGAAAAGGGCTACCTGGTATTATCCTGCTACATGAAAACTGAAGATGTAGAAGGCACCGCCAGCGCATGGGTATGTACTTATGACAAACATGGAAATGTTCTGCAATACAGGAATATGTATGCCGACGCGCTAACAGGCACCAACGACTGGAAACAATGCTATGTGCCTGTAATGTATGATAAGAACACTGTAAAGGATATCACCTTTGGCGTGTATATACAAGGGAAAGGAAAAGTATGGATGGATAATTTCGGGATATGGATCAACAATAAGCATATAACCGAACTGGAAGAGTATGTACCACCTGTATATCCTGCAGACCTTGACACTGCATATAATAAAGGATCAGGTATCAGTAGTATTACCATAACAGAGCAGAATAAACAGTGGCTGGTGAACCTGGGTATGCTTTGGGGATTCATTAAATATTATCACCCGCACGTACGCAGCGGCATGTATAATATGGATGCGGAACTTTTCAGGGTGCTGCCCAAGGTAGCAGCCGCAAAAAATGATATTGCCGCTAACAAAATACTGGAACAATGGACAGAGCATTTCGGCACACCGGAATATTGTGCAAAATGTACGGATACTGTACACAATGACAGGATAAAACTCGAGCCTGACTTTGGCTACCTGTTTGACAAAGGTAACCTGCCCGCAACTCTAACAGCCAAACTGGAAATGATAAGAGACCATGCGGAACGTACCGAAGAACAATACTATGCCAGTTATTCCAACAATGTCACCAGAAACACAAGCTTTGATCACGAGATACGCTATAAAGATCATGACTACCCCGACGCAGGTGTGAGGCTGCTGACGCTCTACCGTTACTGGAATATGATACAGTATTACTTCCCTGACAGGCACCTGACAGGCACTGACTGGAATGAGGCGCTGGCAACATATATGGATGACTTTGTATCTGCAAAAAACAGAGATGAATATGCATTGGCCTGCCTGAAGATGATAGTAGCTGTGGATGACAGCCATGCCACTATAGGCGGGCGTGCCGGAGAGGTAATAAATGAAATACGTGGACAATTACTTCCACCTTTCGCCTGTAAGTTTATTGAAGATCAGCTTGTAATTACAGACCTTTTTAACGACTTATACCCGGGGGAAGTAAGCGGCCTGAAACGTGGTGACATCATTGTAAAAATAGATGGTAAAGACGTACAGCGTTTACTTGAAGAGTACCTGCCATTGACCCACGGGTCGAACATGCCTGTAAAGCTGAAGAATATAGTAACACCATCGAGCGGCTGGTTAATAAAAAGCAATGATGAAAACATGATGCTGACTGTGAAGCGTGGGGATGTAATTAAAAATGTAAGAACCAAACGTGTAACTCCAGACAACAGCATCAACTTGCGCTACTACACCGGCAACAAAATAAAAGAGCAATACAAACTGCTAGATAAACAAACAGGCTATATAAAAGCGCAGGGGCTTGGAAATGAAGATCTGGAAGCTGCTATGACGATCATGAAAGATACCCAGGGTATCATCATAGATATGCGTGGCTACCCTTCTACAGATTTTGCATATACTGAAATAAACAGGTTTAAGCAGGCAGAAACACCATTTGCCATCACAACGGAACCTGACATGTGTATGCCGGGAAGATTTTTATATGCCGATCCTATAAAAAGCGGCGGGCAAAAAAAAGATGTATATAAAGGGAAACTGGTTGTGATTGTAAATGAGTTAACACAAAGCAAGGCAGAATTTGCAACCATGTCATTAAGTACTGTTCCCGGTGCGGTAATACTAGGCAGCACTACTTCCGGTGCTGATGGAGATATATCACGCTTGAATCTTCCCGGTGGTGTTAAAAGCTCTTTTTCAGGCTTAGGCATTTTATACCCTGACGGTACGGAGTCGCAAATGGTAGGTGTAAAAATTGACAGGGTGGTAAAACCAACTATTCAAGGAATAAAAGAAGGCAGGGATGAACTACTGGAAGAGGCAATAAGTATTATCAAAAAGAGTTAGCGTACTACCTGTTATAAGGATACTCATTGACCCAATGGAAACCACGGTTGGTGAGCAGGAAGTCCTTCCTGTCGCGCCTGCGTAGATACGTACGCGTGGTATCGTTTTCCCTATAGCTGCTCATCACCAGCATATCATCATATTCTTCGTAGTTCATGCTGATAGTATCTTTATCGTTATTCACATCGGTGATGGTAACTTTTCCCCCTGTCGTATCAACCTGCATTGTATAGTATGTGTACGATTCATTCATGTATCGTACCGTGGCCCTGTTATTGTATTGTACAATAAAATAGTGCCAGCGTGTACTATCTGTAAGTTGTGCCGGAATAGTGTCGTTATTATGCGTTACCAGTTCTGCTGTATATACACCGTACAATGGTGGTTGCTCCCCGTTTTCAGCATACCAGTTACGGTTGTCCCGCTCCTGCAGTATGATAATCACCATAACAGCCAATACCACTATGATCTTCGCAGCAGTCCAGGCTATACGTGGCCCTGTTTTTTTAAAAGTATGCAAATACATTGTTGAAGCGGGTACCACCCCGGTAGTAAACAAGTATAGCAAAAGACGGGGCAGCTCAGGTGAGATAATAAAAACAGCCGCCAGCAACAGGTGTACCGAAAATATTTTTACCGGTATATCATAACCAAAGTTCATTGCAACAACAACCGTAAGTACGGCAGCACTTAACAGCGCCCCGGCTTTAACTGTCTGCCTGAATAATAACAAAGTTCCACCCAACGCCTCAGCAAAGCCTGTAAAGATGGTAAAACCCGGAGACGCACCCATAAAGGTCCATGCCAGGCCCATAGGAGATGACATGCCATATGGCTGCACCAGCCTGTGCAGCGTAGGAGCAGGGAACTGCGAGACAAACACTTTTGCAAAACCATAGATAAGCATGTAATAACCTAATACACAACGCACGGCCACCCATACCCAATACAATGCCCGGTTATAACTTTTGCGTTTACGGTCTATGACCGCCCATACAATGCTGATCATCAACGTGACAAGTAACATAGCGGGAAGCTGTATGTAGTAGTACAACCCATCGCCACTGCCATTGTGGTTGACTGCTATCTCATCATGTATACCCATCAGCGGTGCTATCCACTTAACCAATGGCAGCCATAAGAAAGAGAAAGAAGAGAGGTAAAAGTATATAATAAAGTAAGTACCCCAGAAACGAAACAAGTGCTTCGAAAGCGGGTGCCAGGCTGGTTGTGTTTGATGCATTTGCATAGCGGTTGGTACAGTGTATTAATTGCTAACGAATGATATCCTGAAATAGTATACGTCCATTACCTGAACGGATTACTATATGCAGCATTTTGCACGAAAACGGAATCCGTCAGCGTGCTGAGAAATGTGATGATGAAATATTTTTCATCTTCGGTAAGGTGTACCCCGCCCTTATATGCCATACCCATTTTTGAGTCTACATTTGCGCTGCTGTGTACACCCTCACTGTAAAAGTCCAGTACTTCTTTCAATGTTTTGAATCTGCCATCGTGCATATATGGTGCCGTAAGTGCTATATTTCTTAACGAGGGTATCCTGAATTTACCGTTATCTTTTACATTTCCTGTTACCCCTCCAACACCTTTGTCGGGATAATCTTCAGGGTTTTGTATATCATCCAGGCCATTGTTGCTGAAACCTAAGGTTGTACCCATAGGGTCTGAATCTACCGTATGGCAATGCAGGCAATCAGCCATACTCATATCAGTAGCCAGTTCAAAACCTTTCAACTCTGCTTTTGAGAAAAATGCTTTTTGCTGCAATACACTATCGTACTTGCTGTTGTAAGATATTAATGTCCTTTCGAACTGAGCAATCGCTTTGGCTATAAGCACACTATCGATCTGTACATCGCCGAAGGCAGCCCTGAACTTCGCTTTATAAAACCTGCTGTTCCTGATTCGATCTACCGCTACATCCCATTGCAGGTTCATCTCTGTAGCAGTGCGCACAGGGTGAAAGACCTGCTGCTCAATTGTTCCGCCCCTGCCATCCCAGAACAACGAAGGGTACCATGCCAGGTTGAACAAAGGCATAGTGTTGCGCTGCATCTGCTCACCATTAAAGCCAGTGCTGAACCTGTTTGGCCCATCACTGAAAGCAGCTTCCTGCCTGTGACAACCTGCACAAGCCAGGTTACTATCCCTGCTGAGTATAGGATCGTAAAACAAATGCCTCCCAAGGTCAACACCTGCTACTGTAACGGGGTTATCTTCTGCAGCAGGCATTGCGGGAAAGAAAGTCAGCTCCGGGAATTGATATGGTTTATCCGCACCATCATTCCTGAAGCTGACAATCGTAAATACAATGAGTACCAGTATGATTGCTTTTTTAAGCATATATACTAAATACGCTAATTACTGAGCAAAACTTTATGAACTTCTATTTTGGAGCCTGAATGGACATGCACAAAATAGTTACCGTCCGGCAATCCGCTGATGTCTAATGTTGCCTTGTCAGTTTGCAAATTATGGCGCTTTACTATCCTGCCATGCATATCCAATACAAGTATGCTCTCTATTTTTGCTTTGGCATCACCTGTTGCCACTTTTATGATACCATTGGTAATAGTTGGGTAAACGATAAATGTATTACCAGGGTCAATTTTTGCAACTGTATGAAATATTGTTCGTTGAAGCAGCATATTATCTATCATCCAGCCATCTCTATTGCTATCTACACTATCTGAACGGAATGTAAAGCGCAACATATAATCTTTGTTAGTCAAAGCATTCAGATTATAACACAACCAAATATCCCTCCAAACATTATCTGTACCAGTAAATGCATACGTTCCGTCCTGTAACGTATCAATATTAGACGAATCAAACCCATAGAAATTATATACGTTTGGATCGTTCATAATATTTACCCATGTATTACCTGTATCAGCTGAGATCTCAATTATACCACCATCCATAGCTGAATCCATATCCAGTTTTTGTTTCCACCTGATAGCAAGAACTCCTCCACTCCCAAATGTCCATGCGTTAAAACCAAAAGTGAAGGAAGATGTATTATTGACAGGATATGTATTAATTGTGTCTGTTACTAATGCATTAGGCAAGGTTGCTGCACTATCGAAAATTGTTTTTTGTGGTGGCCCTACCTGCCAGATATTGCTACTACTGGTATCAAAATCAATGATTATTGAATTAGCTGCTAAAGTATCCGCACCATCAAAATATTGTTGCAAGGGTTGTTGTGCATATGCAAGGTTCAATGTAAAGGTCAGAAAGGTTAAGAAGAGTAGTTTTTTGATCATAGAAATCTGTTTTAGGTAAACGATATCATAAAGTTACTATATCATTACCGCAACAGTGTTGTGCAATTGTCATGGCAATGTCCTAATATATATTGTATTTAACTATTGGTTTGCAGCTTCTCTTGCAGCCTTTTTCTGTGCGGGTGTGGGGTTGGGCACCCATGAGTTGTCGTATGGTTTGAAGACAGGATTGCTGAGTAATTCCTCTACATCAATTTTACCATCCATATAGTCGGCCAGCGATTTGAATGCCGATTTATTCTCTTTTTTAAAGATGAGTAGTGCAGCGTTTGCTCCTGCTTTTGTAGCTATGGGTACACCACCCCCCAGCTCCGCCCAATGACCTGCCAGCAACAGATTATTGACAGGTGTATGGTAATGCGCTACTTTGCTCTGCATATTTTTTTTGCCGGGGCGGGCTCCCATCATAGTGCCGCCTTTGTTACCCGTGTATCGCCAATGTGTAACTGGTGTGGCCACGTCGTAAAAGAGTATATGTTCACGCAGACCGGGGGCGATTTCCTGCTCTACCCTATCGATAATGACCTCTGCTATTGCAGCCTTGTTGCTTTTGTATGCCTCGCCACGAACGTAATTTCCTTTTTCATCTTTCTCCGTATGCCACTCGTTATATTGATTCATAAGTGCGGGCATAAAGAGTGTAAGTGTACCACAACCTTCCGGCGCGAGTGTTTTATCGCGGCAGGAAGGCGCCAGGATAATAAGCTCACTTTTGTGCGGGTCGCCGCTGCTATGCTCTTCACGTGGTACGTTCTCGCTACCTATGTGTACCATCTCTTCGCCAAAGCCTAACTGCTCCGTAGGGCAATCGAGCGCGACGGATATAGTAACGGAAGAAGCATAGAGTTCCGCCTCGCTTAAAGTCTTCTTCAGCTTTTGCGGAATGACATTTTCAGGCAGCATTTTTTCATACAGTGTTTCTACATCGCATGCTGCCAGCACATATTTGCTATTAACGGTGTATTCATTACCACGATGTTCAAAACGTACACCTTTAGCAGTGTTACCTTCCAGCAGTATCTCCTGTACGTTGCATTTGAAGTACAGGTCGTTGTTGTAATATTCTATCACATGCTGCAGCCATTCGGGTATTACCTGTCCACCACCCTGGGGCGGGCTCTGAAAATCTTTGTAGTAGGCCCAGCCTATAGGTACCAGGCAGCCCAACAGCTCACCCTCTGATGAGAATATGTCGTGTATCTTCTTGTTCTTAAAGTATTTGCTGAGTCCTTTTCGTATACCCTTATCACCGCTGTATGTGATGAAGGGTATAAAAGGCATAGCGAACCTGAGCAGGCGTAGTTTGTTGGTCATACGCTCGAAGGGCCCCATTGTTTCTTCTGAACGGAATATGTTACCGAAGTTCTTGAATGAGTGGCCTATCTTCTTTGCAGCCTTAAAGAAACGGATGATCCCCTCTTTACTATCCGGGTACTCACTGATCAGCTGATCGCGGAATTCATCAGGGTTGTTTGTGAGCATATAGTCAAAACTATCCCCTTTGAAACGTTTTATTTTTTGCTGTACAACCGCATGAGGGTAGTCATTGCCCAATATGTCAAATACCTTGGTCACTAACCCGTCAGGTCCATACTGATTGAGCCAGTGTATAGCAGTATCGAAACGAAAATCTTTACGGCGGAAACCTGCCAGGTAGCCTCCTGCGTGCGGTTCTTTTTCCAGCACACAAACAGAAAAACCTGCTTTACTGAGGAGTGCAGCGGCTGTTAATCCGCCCACACCGGCACCTATCACTACAATATCATATTCAGCCTTTAAATCAAGTTTCTGCATAAGGGTGTGGCAAGATAGGGAATTTGGTTAATGGGGCAATGGTACTATAACCGGTTATTTTAACATCAGGGAACATGCTTGAGCCTACTCCTTGTTCAAAACCTGTTACCATTGATAAATGTAAGTATACTATCCTTAGTTCTTATATCCTGCGCTGACATGTTGCAGTGTTTTATAAGGCTATGGCTCGGGGTATCATCTACATAATCCCAAATTGGTATATAGTCAGAACGTAGCAACCCGAATTCGGTTGTGTAGTATAACATATAGTTATTGAAGTCCTCATTCCATTCTTTGTAAAAACTTGTAGATAATTTGTAAACCGGGATTTTGAGGTTGTTCCCATTGAAGGTATCAATATCGTACAATACATATTCAACATTATCGACAGATATGACCTGGAACACTGATTCGAGTTCATATTGCCGGAACTCAATTTCGCGCTGAAAAGAGTCTGCTGACAAGCCGGATAATGAGTCTATGTCATGTTGGAGCCTTTGCTGTATATGTAGTGGTAACCGGGGATTTTTTATTTGCCTGATTATTGCCCCAAAATCTATCGTATATGATGTATCAATAGCACCTGTATAAAAAGGGTCTGTATTCACAATTGTATCTCCTGTTCCGTTACCATCAAAAGTTAACTTTTGCCAAACATATTTACACTGACTGTAACCGTTAACAGATAAGAGCAGTAATAGAATAAACAGCAGTGTGGCAGATATATTTCTGAGCATATTTTACACATAAAACCAATACTAATGTAACGTATTGCTAGCTATTCTTGTGTAAGAATAAAAAAAGGCAGCTTATAGGCTGCCTTTTGAAATAATATCTGTGTTATTAGTAATCACCTAAAGTCTCGGGCAATTGTGCCAGTGCTTTTTCAAGCTGTTCATCGCTTGGCGCTATACCGTGCCATTCGTGGCTACCTTCCATGAAGTCAACGCCATGGCCCATACCTGTCTTCATCAGTATCACGATCGGCTTCCCTTTTCCTGTTTCAGCTTTAGCCGCTTCCAGGCCTGCTACTACGGCTGCCATATCGTTACCATTGTCGATATGCATTACATGCCAGCCGAAAGCTGAGAATTTCGCGCCCAGGTCGCCAAGGTCCATTACGTCTTTCGTAGCACCGTCAATTTGTTGTCCGTTCCAGTCTACAGTAGCTATAAGGTTATCTATTTTATGATGAGCGGCAAACATGATCGCCTCCCAGTTCTGCCCCTCTTGCAGTTCACCATCGCCATGCAGAGAAAAAACCAGTTGTTTATCACCATTCAGTTTTTTTGCCAGTGCTGCTCCGCACGCTACGCTCAGCCCCTGCCCCAATGAACCACTGGCGATACGTACGCCGGGAAGCTCTTCGTGCGTAGTAGGGTGGCCCTGCAGCCTTGAGTCTATTTTACGGAAAGTCTTCAGTTCATCAACCGGGAAGTAACCAGCACGCGCCAGCACACTGTAAAACACCGGTGAAATATGACCATTTGACAGGAAGAACAGGTCTTCACCTTTGCCATCCATATCAAAATCGGTATTGTACTTCATGATGTGGAAATACAATGCCACTAAATATTCCGTACATCCTAATGAACCGCCCGGGTGCCCGCTTTGTACCGCGTGAACCATGCGTACTATATCGCGACGAACCTGTGATGCTGTTTCTTTTAATTGTGCTAACTCCATTTTTCCGTAATTCAGGCTCAAAAGTAATGGTTAACACCGACTTTTCAGAGAAAAAATACATGCTGTTGTACAAGCTGTGTATATTGCAAATAGTACAAAATGAATAAGGCTCAATTACAATACTTTACAAAACAGCTGTTGCAATGGCATAGCGTGGATAATGACCGCAGCCTGCCCTGGAAAGAAGAACAGGACCCGTATAAAATATGGTTGTCTGAAATAATATTACAGCAAACAAGGGCTGAGCAGGGACTACCCTACTACCTGAACTTTACTACAGCATACCCCACCATCAACAAGCTGGCGAAAGCGGAAGATGAGGAAGTGTTCAGGCTATGGCAAGGGCTGGGATATTATAACCGTTGCAGGAATATGTTGGCCACGGCACGTTATATAGCCAATGAGCTGAAAGGCAAATTCCCTGATAACTATAACGACATTGTAGCCCTGAAGGGTGTCGGGCCTTATACCGCAGCTGCTATAGCTTCGTTTGCCTACGGCCTGCCACATGCCGTGGTAGATGGCAATGTTTACAGGGTACTTTCCCGCTATTTCGGGATCGCAACACCCATTGACAGTACCGAAGGCAAGAAAGAATTTACCCGGTTGGCCGACCAACTACTGGACAAATCCAATAGTGCAGGCTATAACCAGGCTATAATGGACCTGGGTGCTACTGTTTGTAAACCCGCCGCACCATTATGTACAGAATGTCCATTGCAGAAAAAATGCTTTGCAAGAGAAAAGGGGGTGATCAAAGACCTGCCTGTAAAAAGCAAAAAGCTGAAAGTACAGACACGATATTTCCACTATATATTATTTACCAACAAAGGCAAGTTGTGGATACATAAACGTACAGACAAAGACATTTGGCAGAACCTGTATGAACCATTCCTGGTGGAACACAGCTCACCGCTGGATAAACAAGACCTGCTGAAACACGAGCTACTGAAACCACTCAAATTAAAGGGAAGTAAAATGATTCCTGCAGGGTCGTCGTCTCAAAGACTCACGCACAGGGTCATCGAATCACATTTTTATATTTATCAACTTGAGGATGCTGATACGGAGGTATTGGGAGCCGGTTTATGGGTAGAATCCGGAGAACTGGACAAATTTGCGTTCCCGAAATCGGTTGTATCATTTCTTGAAAAAAAATCATACTTTTATTAATATGGAAGATAAATTCAGTTAATTGGCATATAAATACGAGTTTCATGAGAGGCGTTAACAAAGTTACATTGATAGGAAATTTAGGAAAGGAGCCGGACCTGCAGTATTTAGAGGGAAATATTGCCGTAGCAAAATTCCCGCTTGCTACTACCGAAACTTATAAGGACAAGACTGGCAACCTCGTATCGCAAACAGAATGGCATACGGTTGTATTATGGAGAGGATTAGCCGAACTGGCGCAGAAGTACCTGCATAAGGGTAGCCTGGTATATATTGAAGGGCGTTTGCGTACCCGTAGTTGGGAAGACAAGGATAAAAACCGCCGTTTCAGCACGGAAATAGTGGGTGATAACCTGGTAATGCTGGATAAACGCCGTGACGGCAACGGTGAAGATGGCCATCCGGGCGGTGATGATATATCAGAACAAGACATCAGCTATAATTCAGGAGGAGGTGACAAAGACGACCTGCCTTTCTGATAAAAACAAAAAGTGATAAAGAAAAGGGAAAGATTTACCGAAATTCTCTCCCTTTTTCTATTTTTGAAAAAGAACCAAACTAAAAAATTACTTGGGCAGCTCAGCAGAAGGTGATCCGATACTTTCAACAATGTTACTTATGGTCACAGATGAGGCATTTCCTGCTTCAGCCGTAACTATACTTATTATCATCATACTTATCCAGTTACTATTAACGGCGATCACATCCGGTTCTGAAACTGCGTACTTTTCATTGACGTCAAAAGACATCAATTACCTTAAGACGAAGGAAATAGGCTCTGCCAAGCAGGCTTCCAGGTTGATCGACCAGCCTAAAATGCTGCTGGCCACCATACTCATCGGCAATAACTTCATCAACATATCGATAGTTATCACTATGAAGTTGCTGATGGACAAATTATTGCCGGGTTTAGACACGCCTACGTTGTTTATACTTAACGCCGTTGTTGTAACTTTCTTACTGGTACTTTTCGGTGAGGTATTACCTAAAGTGTACGCTACGCAAAACAATATGCGTATGGCACTGTTTGCAGCACCTGTACTGAATGTACTATCAGGCCTGTTCCGTCCTTTCAGTAAGTTGCTGGTGTCATCTACCAATTACATTGAAAAAAGGATAGGATCGAAAACGGGCAGTGCTATTACAGGAGAAGATTTTGAGCATGCCATAGAACTGACCGTCGGGCATACCGCTACCAAACAAGAGGTAAATATTTTCAAGGGCATTCTGAAGTTCAGCAATATATCCGTGACACAGATCATGCGTACCCGTATGGACGTCGGCTCCCTGCCATATGATATTACCTTTCCTGAAGTGCAGAAAATATCCATAGAATTGGGCTACTCGCGTATGCCTGTATATAAAGAGAGCCTTGACAACATTGTGGGTATCATACATACCAAGGATTTTCTACCACATATGGACGATGACCACTTTGACTGGCATACACTGATCAGGCAGGCATATTTCGTGCACGAGGGTAAAATGATCGAAGACCTGCTTTCAGAGTTCCAGCATAAGCGGATACATTTCGCAATTGTTGTAGATGAATTCGGTGGTACTTCAGGTATTGTAACCCTTGAGGACATCATGGAGGAGATCATCGGTGATATTAAAGATGAGTTTGATGACGATGAGCACCAGTATAAAAAGATAGATGATTACAACTATATCTTTGAAGGTAAAACGCTCATCAATGACGCCTGCAGGATCATGGGCCTTTCGTCAGACACGTTTGATGACGTACGTGAAGAAAGTGACTCCATTGCCGGACTTGTTCTGGAACTTTCCGGCAAGTTCCCGGCAGTGAATGAGGTAGTAAGTTACCAGAACTATGACCTCACAGTGCTCAACTTAGACAAGATGCGCATACAACGTGTAAAGATCACCATCAATCATCAGCAGGACAGCGAGTCAGATCAGGAGCTATAGAGAGCGATCAGGCCTGCTTTACCTTACAGGTATTCAATCCGAATATGCTGTATAACGGACAGAAGTTTATCAAGCTTGTAAACAGGAAGATCACTGCTACAGCCATCAGTACAATGCCTAAAGTACCAGTAATAATATCTGCAAAATACAAACCGGCAATGATCAGCGCCGCCAGTATCCTTACTCTTTTATCGGTAGTGCCCATGTTCCTTTTCATAACGTAGTTACATTTGTTTATGTGAATATGATATATCAAATGTAACATGAGCGCATATAAACAAATATGACATGCATCAACTTTTTACATGATACATGTCATACAACTATCAATTCAATGAACGCTACCTGGACAATACGATACGGCCCGCAGCAAGAGCTGTGCCATCTACCATGAACCTGTAAACATATACGCCTGCCGGCAGACTACCTGTTTCCCAACGTGCTTTGCCGTCTTTGTCCAGCTCAATATGTCCCGCTTTTTGTCCGACAACGTTACAGATGTCAACAGTAAGTTTGCCCGGCTGTTTGGTATTCACATACTCGAATATTACATAATCATCAGCCGGATTAGGATAAACATTCAGCGAAGAGCCGTTACCGGTTACATCACCAATACCCGTCAGTACCTGTACTACTATATCATTGCTGATAGCAGTAGGTGGTTGCGGGCACCTGTAGTTGCTGATCAGCTCTACGGTTATCTTATCATTGTCGTTCAGTGTATTGGCACTCCACTTGGCACTGGTAGCACCCTGTACATCCTGGCCGTTACGTTTCCACTGGAACTTTGGCGCTTTACCTCCGTTCGTCACCGTAGCTGTAAACGTTACATACTCATCAGGCTCCAACGCGCGGTTCGGATCTGCAGTGATGGTTACAGACGGTGCCAGCCAAGGCAGTACCTTCATATCCACTTCGTTGCTCGCATCGGTATATGGTACATTGCATTTGGTGTTTTCCGTCATATCTACACGTACCACATCCCCGTTGCTCAGTGTCGTGCTGCTGTATGAGGTTCCTGTTGCTCCGACCGGCAAACCATTCACCAGCCATTTGTAGGTTGGTGTACCTCCGTGATTATTAGGCAGTGCCGTGAATGATACAGGATCACCTACGCAAATAGAATCGCCCGGCGTAGGGAATATCACTACAAACGGTACTGCGTTGATATTTACTACAACTGAACCTGCCGATGAGGTACAACCGTTTGCGGTGGCAGTAACACTATATGTACCCGTATCGCCAAACTGCATACTGCTGCGTGTCGGGTTTTGCATCGTTGAGCTGAAATTGTTCTTACCCGTCCAGCTATAAGTTGCACCGTTTACATTAGTGGCATTCAGTTGTAATGTTTCACCTACGCATAGCGGGTTACTGTAAGTAGCGACAGGTATGGCAGGTATAGGGTGCACTGTTGCCTGTGTACTGTCTTTTATCGAGCAGCCGTTCAGGCTTATTGTAGCTATATACCAACCTGAAGCTGCGGCAGTACTGTTGGCTACATAAGTATTCTGTGTTGTTGCGCTGAAGCTGTTAGGGCCTGTCCAGCTGTAGGTAGCACCGGTTGATGATGTGCCGATGTTGACATACAGTGTATCTCCTGCACATTCAGGGCCGCTGTTGCTTGCTGTTACGGCAGTTGGCAGTGGTTTCACCTCGACAGTAACTGTATCCTTACTCACACAACCATTCAGTGTAGCGGTAACTATATAATCACCTGACATAGTAGTTGTGGTGCTGCTGATAGATGGATTTTGAGTATTAGATGTATAACTACCGGGGCCTGTCCAGCTATAAGTAACATTAGGTGTTGTGCTGGAAGATGTAAGCAGTAGCGTTTCTCCCGCACAGATAGCGGAGTTGCTGCCGCCAACAGGTTTGTTGGGCAGTGGTTTTACTGTTACAGGCAAAGTATCCGTCAGCGGGCAACCGTTCAGTGTAGCGGTAACGTAATAGTTGCCGTTATGAATAGAGCTGGCACCTGCAATAAATGGTGCTGTGCTGGTAGAAGTAAAACTGTTAGGGCCCGACCATGCATAAGTTACTCCCGTTGAGGTAGAGGACGTACTGAAGCTGATGGTTGCTCCTGTACATAAAGGGCTGTTGGATGAACTGGTAAAGCCCGCAGGGCGTGGCTTGACGGTAACAGTTACTGTATCGCGCGATACACAGTTACCATTGCTCGCATACAGCACATAATCGCCTGCCATAGCAGCGGTAGCAGCAGGTAGCTGCGGGTTCTGAACATTTGAGGTAAAACTGTTCGGGCCTGTCCAGCTGTAGGTATTGGAAGAACCATTTGCAGTTCCGTATAGCTTGAGTGTATCATCAGCACACACAGGTGCATTGGTAGTTGCAGTGGTACCTGTTGGTCCGCTGCCTGTATAAACAACGGCAGTTGTTGTATCCTTCGCCTCGCAACCATAAATGTATGCGGTAACAATATAAGCACCACCATTTGCCGGCACCGGATTAGGTATAGATGGGTTTTGTACTGCTGATGTAAATGTATTAGGCCCCGTCCACCTGTAGCTTACACCTGAAGTGGTGGTTGATGCTGTGAACCTTAAAGTATCATTATTACAAACAGGGCTGTTATTGCCGGCAACAGGTTTGGCAGGAATACCTGCACCTATACCGATATCTATTCCGTTATCGAACGTAGTATCAGCACCGTTGCTGGATATCATGCGGATACGGTAGCTACCTCCCGTTGTAGTGTTGGTTGGTATAACCCCGATAATATTACCTGCAGCATTTGTTGCCTTAGTACCTATATTGACAGGACTGGCAAAACTGCCCGATGCATTAGACAATTGCAGGGTAAAAACATTGTTGCTTTGAAAAAAAGAACTTGTGTTATTAACATAATAAGGCACTGTAATAGTATCACCGGCACAAAGAGTAGTATCTGCAAATGTGATACCGATACGCTTTGCCAGCCTGATAACAATCGAGTCGTAGTAATAGTATGAGTTAGTATTTCCACTAACAGTATCTTTTACAACTACAGACGGATCTTTAAAACCACCAATCACTATTTTATCGTACGCTGAATCTGCAACAAAGGTTTTAGTTAAACGCATCCAGTTGGCAGTGTCCGAAAACGCACCGTTACCAGAATAATCAACCTGTGGAGTAACATTAACCCTTTGACCTGTTGCTACAAAAGTTGGTGCATTAATAAAAAAGTAAACACCTATGTCATCTACACCTATACCACCCAGGTTATTTGCCAGAGATGCTGAGAGTGAAACCTCGTAGGTGTAGCCAACCTGCAAAGGAGTAATACTTCTTGTGACATACTCCTTATAGGAACTACTTCCTGAATTTACGTTATTATAACCTCCTACATAGCCGTTACCACTTGCTGCGTATTGAAATCCAAATGTATTGGATGGCACTCCGGGAAAACCACAAACGTTAAAGTAATCCGAAGTTCCGTTTGTGTATGGCCCCCAACCTGTGCACCTATTTGTTTGAGATAGACTGTTGGGACAACTTGTATAAGTTTCGAAATCACCATTTGGTACATGGTTTTGCTGTGCATGAACCGTACATGCAAAAGCAGCCAATATGATGATGGCTAAACACTTCTTCATAATATAAGTATCGTTTACTGATTATAAATATAGAATATTTAATCCTTTATATAGATTATAATCAGATAAACCATTGCGAATAGCGGATAAACAGGGATGACGGATGGATAAAACATTTGTCACATTATCATTTAAAACATGAGACCCAACCGATATCCATTGCTGATAACTTAAAACTCACTTACCTTTGCACGCTAAAATCAATAATAAATGCGTGTAGCAGTAGTTGGCGCCACCGGGCTGGTTGGCAGTACCATCCTTAAGATAATGGAAGAAAGAAACTTCCCCGTAACAGAACTCATACCTGTAGCTTCTCAGAAGTCTGCCGGTAAAAAGGTTCAGTACAATGGTAAGGAATGGACAGTGGTGACTGCTGAAACTGCTATCAGCATGAAGCCTGTACTGGCTATATTCTCAGCCGGTGGCAGCACATCGCTTGAACTTGCCCCAAAATTTGCGGAAGCAGGTTGCAGGGTAGTTGACAATTCATCGGCATGGCGTATGGACCCCACCAAGAAGCTGATCGTTCCGGAAGTGAACGCTCATGTACTTTCAGAAGATGATATGATCATTGCCAACCCCAACTGCTCTACCATACAGATGGTAATGGCACTGAAGCCCCTGCATGACAAATACCAGATCAAGCGTGTAGTAGTGAGCACCTACCAGTCAGTATCCGGCAGCGGACAAAAAGCCGTAAGCGAAATGGATGCACAAAGGGCAGGAAGCACTGAGCATAATGTATATCCACACATCATAGACAAGAACGTAATTCCACAAATAGACGTATTCCAGGATAACGGGTACACCAAAGAAGAGATGAAAATGGTGCTGGAAACCAATAAGATAATGGGTGATGACAGCATAAAAGTGACTGCAACAACGGTTCGTGTACCCGTTTCAGGCGGACACAGCGAAAGCGTCAACATAGAGTTCCGCAACGATTTTGACGAATCTGTCGTGAAACAGCTTTTGACGGACTTTCCGGGCGTAATAGTAGTAGACAATCCTGAGATGAACAGCTACCCTATGCCGCTGGACGCTGCAGGTAAAGACGAAGTGTTCGTAGGCCGCATACGCAGGGACTATTCGCAACCTAACACGCTGAACTGCTGGATCGTAGCGGATAATCTGCGCAAAGGCGCTGCTACAAATGCCATACAAATTGCGAAAGTATTGCATCATAACGGCTGGCTGAAGGGTTAATACCCATTTTCCGTGAATGTCATGAGATTGTAAAGACTTCGGCTATATAAGGAGTAAAGCCCTGTACGTGCGTACCTTTGAGGGCTAAAATAGTTCTTCATGAAATTGAAATCTACCCTTTTTATTATCGCCGCAGCGGTAGGGTTGCAGGCCAATGCGCAATCGTGGGTTGTCGACTCAGTAGAGATGGGCGCCAGCTACGCAAATGATGTTTATTATGACATAGCAACGGGTATGGATTACCCTGTAGCTGCTGACAACTGGGATATAGCATTCCAGATCAACAGGTTCGGTGAGCCGTCATTCAACGCAAGTGTACGTGCCAATCACATTAAGAAGGACGTCCAGGTATATTCACTGCATTTATCAGCCAGTACAAAATTCGGTAACCTTAGTGCAAGTGATACTGTCGGGCTTACCGCAGGATCAATGCAATTGGTGAATAACGATACGAGTTGGGGTACAGGTGCCTTTACTACAAACAGGGGTGCAGGAGTTTTTGACTTTGGATGGGGTATGTATGCCGGTCCACCCACACACTCTGTAGTGGGCGATTCTCTATACCTGGTAAAAGTAAACGGTAAAGAATACCAACTTTGGATACAGGAATATGTAAGCATGGGCACAAACGCGCAGATAGGTTACAAATTCAGGGTGGCCAACTTTGACAATACCAATGACAGGACGGACAGCGTAAAACGCGTATCTCCATATGATGATCGTTTATTCGTTTATTACGACCTGGGTACAGGTATGGCATTAGACAGGGAACCATCACGTAAGAACTGGCATATCCTGTTCAAACAATACCAAAAGAACGGACAGCCCGGCGGACAAAACCCGAACAAATTACAGGCCTATACAGGTGTATTGAGCAACCTGAAAGTTGAAGTTGCAGAGATCACAGGTACTTCTCCAAACAACATTAACAGTGGTAACTATACCGCTTCACTTTCTCTTATGTCAAAAGACATAAACGTGATCGGTGACGACTGGAAAACGTTCAATGGCACAGCATACGACCTGGATACTAATACCAGCTTCATTATAAAGCCGGACACAGCTAATGGCAAGCAAGCATATTACCACCTGCGTATTACAAGGTTTGATGGTGGTTTCGCACCAAATACCGGTAAAGTGGTTTTTGAAACAAGAACACTGGCCATGGTAGGCGTGGGCGTAAATGATGTTACAGGCGTAAGCAAAGCTGAATACAGCATCTACCCTAACCCCGCTACAACAAACATCAATGTAGTAGTTGACGCTAAAGAAGCAACTGATAATACTATTATCCTTGTTTCAGACGTTACAGGTAAGGTACTGCAGCAAACACAGGTAAACCTGCATAAAGGAGTAAACGCTTATAATCTTGATGTAGCGTCATACCCGACAGGCACTTACATCGTAACCGTTGCTAACAGTAGCTGGAAAGTAAGTGATAAGGTAGTGGTGCAGCATTGATCTGCTCTTTAAATACTAACAAGTGAAATAAATTAAGAACCTTGCTACTTGCTCCACAGGGTGGGTAGCAAGGTTTTCTATTAAACAGAAAAAGGGAAACAACAAGTGAAACAGGTTTGTTATTTGCTGGGATTAATATTATGGTCGGTTGCGGTACAGGCGCAAACTATTAGCATACAATTGTTGGATAAGAACAATGGTGCAACAGTGCCTTTTGCGTACATCCACATACTATCATCAACCAATGCCATAAAAAATACCGTGCAGACAGATGAGAACGGTAACGCATCCATCCTGCCTGAGCAATACCCTTTTTCAATTGAAGTGAACGTACTGGGTTTTGAGTCAGTAAAAAAGACATTCATTACACAACCGGTCAATACAAACGTCACCATATACATAACAAAGAAATTCTCTTCGCTGGACGAAGTAGTGGTAACCGGGCTGAATACCCCGGTGAAGCAAAAAGACGCCCTGTCGCTATACAAGATCATTACCAAAGAGCAGATACAGGCACAGGGTGCTGTAACGCTGAACGAAGTAATGAAGAACCAGCTCAACGTAAGAGTTGACAACGATAACATCCTTGGTTCGAGTATGAGGATGCAGGGCATGGGAGGTGATAAAGTAAAAATACTTATAGACGGATTACCTATCAATGGCAGGGAAGGTGGCAACATCAACCTGAGCCAGATAAACATGAATAATGTAGACCGTATTGAAATAATACAAGGCCCCATGAGTGTTGTGTACGGTACAGACGCACTGGGAGGCATCATCAATATTATCACCAAAACAGAAACAAAACCTTTTTCAATAAGTGCCGGAGGATATTACGAATCGATAGGCAGGTACACCGTTGACGCTTCTGTAACCAGGCGTATCAATAAACGCAACCAACTTACCATAGGTGGCGGGCGTAACCAGTTTTATGGCTGGAAGCCTATTGAGCAGTATAATATTTATGAAGATGATACACTGCTGTACCAACGCAGCTTCCTGTTCAAACCCAATGTACAGCATTTAGGAAATCTTGCTTACTCATACACGGCGCCATCAGCATTCAATATTCGCTTCGCCAGCGACTATATGCAGGAAAACGTAGCCAACAGGGGGAACCTCGAAGTGTGGAATCCCTTCGATGCCTATGCATTTGATGAGTTTTATGATACCAGGCGCTCACTCAACCGCTTATCGCTTGGTGGCAAGCTGGGTAAAAAAGGTACATGGCAAAGCCAGAACGGATTTATGCACTACCACCGCACACGTACCAGCTATAAAAAAGATATGGTCACCCTGACACAGGAACTGAACCAGGGACAAGGTGCGCAAGACACTTCTACATTCAACGACGTATATGCACGCGGTAGTTACAACAATTATATCAACAGGTTTACTTATACCTTGGGGTATGACGTGTCGCTACAGTTTGCAAAAAGCCAGAAAATAAGTGGCGGCGATAAGACCATTGAAGACTACGCAGCTTATGCTAACCTGGGATACGAGATATTAAAAAACAAACTGAAACTGCAGGGTGGATTGCGTGGTTCTGTCAACTCGCTGTACAACCCACCGGTTGTACCAAGTGCCAACCTGCTGTATACACCAACTAAAAAAATACAGATCCGTGCTTCTTATGCCGAAGGTTACAGGGCGCCATCGCTCAAAGAAATGTACCTGAGCTTTATCGACCTGAACCACTATATCATCGGTAATGAGCACCTGGATGCGGAAAGCAGTAAACATATACAATTATCAACCTCTTACCAGGCATATGAAGATGGTGACAACTACCTGCAGCTGATACTTACAGGATTTTACAATGATGTGTATAATGGCATTACACTTGCTCCGCTGCACCCTGAAGATTCAACCAGCATAGAGTACACATATGCCAACCTGTCTAACCAGACCAACACAATAGTAACGCTACAGGCAGACGGGCAATACAAAAGGTTCCACTACCAGTTGGGTTACTCATACAATTATACATTTGATGACCCAGGCAATTACGACGCCTTCTCTGCCAGTGAGGCTACAGCTACCCTGCAATATGCATGGAAGAAGCCGGGCATTAATATAAATGCATTTTACAAGCTGAGCGGCAAACAGCCGTTCCTTCAATCGAATATAGATGGCAGTGCGTCGTTCAACGGCGTGCAGAATGCCTTCCACATCTGCGACGTATCACTGGAGAAAAAATTCTTTGACAGAAGACTACAGGTAATTGCAGGAGTGAAAAACCTGTTCGACTTCCAGCAGGCTACTGTAAGCGGCAGGGTATCGTCAGGTACGCACGGGGGTGGTACTGCCAGCTTCCTGCCACGCAGCTTCTTTACAACTATGAGGTTGACAATAAATTAAAGTAAAAGGCTGTTAAATACCGCTGATCTTATTTACCCTTCTCTCGTGGCGTCCGCCTTCAAAAGCGGTGCCCAGGAAAGTATTCATCATGCCTTCTGCCAGCTCTTCTGAAACATACCTTGCGGGTATGCAAAGTACATTCGCATTGTTGTGCTGACGTGCCAGTGCGGCCAGCTCTTCATTCCAGCATAATGCAGCGCGTATACCTTTGTGCTTGTTTGCAGACATGCATACACCATTGCCACTACCGCAAATAAGAATACCGGCAGCAGCTTTACCCTGCTCTACCATATCAGCCAGCGGATGAGCGTAATCAGGATAGTCCGTACTGTCAGCACTGTACGTTCCTTTGTCTTCTACCTGCCAGCCTGCTTTTTTCAAAACATCTATAAGCAATGCTTTGTATTCAAAACCTGCATGGTCTCCACCTATAACGATGGGAAGTTGACGATCAAAAGCTGTTTCGTGCATAATTATGGTTTTAATCTTTGTTGCGTTTCAGATAATCTTTATTGGCGCGTGCGCTGATGTTGATAGACACTTCGTATAACAACAACATCGGTATACACACTAAAAATAATGAAAATACATCAGGAGGAGTAATCACTGCCGCGACCACAAATATGATCAGTATTGCAAAACTCCTTTTACCCCTCATCACTGCCGGTGTCAGTAGTCCTATCCTTGACAGGAAATACACTATAACCGGCAACTCGAACACAATACCAACACCCAACACCAGGTCAGACAAGGTGCTGTAATAGTTGGACATGGTAATGATATTCTTAAATACCGGGCTCAGTGTGTAGTTGGCGAAAAAGTTGATAGTAAACGGCGCTATGATATAGTAGGCAAAAAGAACACCCAGGAAAAACAACAGAGACGACCAGAATACGATTCCCCTGGCACTCCTTATTTCTTTAGGCGTAAGCGCAGGCTTAACAAAACGCCAGAACTCCCAGAATATATACGGGAATGCAATGATGAAACCCAGCATGAACGAAACCGAGAAGCTCATCATAAACTGTCCGGACAACTCAGTATTCTGAAAATCAAGATTGATCTCCTGCATGCACAATGAGCTTACCTGTATCAGGTCGGCCAGCTTGCACATATACTTGTAGGTAATAAACCCGGGCTTTGATGGCCCCATTATTATCTGGTCGAATACAATATCTGTATTAATAAAAAGTACAATAGCTCCCACCATTACGGCTATCAATGACCGTACAATATGCCAGCGCAGTTCCTCTATATGGTCTATAAAGGACATTTCTGCATTGGGATCTTTCTTATTGCGCTTATTAAGTACCTTTTTTAGTTTACTCACTTTTTCAACTTACAGGCGGCAAAGTTAGATAAATATATACTGTGTGTATAAATTCAGTGATATAAATAAAAAAGCGGCATGTATCTGCCGCTTTTCAACATATATACCTTAGTAATTATTTCTTGTAAACTTTGATGGCACATGTGTAATACTCCAGCTTTTCTATCTGGTTCTCACGGCTCATACGGCTCAGCCTGTTGGTAGCAGGAACCCTGATGCTGTTTTCTTTAGGTAAGGTACTCAGAAGTTCAAGTATAGCTTCAGAGGCTACGGCGTATGTTGTGCCCTCACTTTCACTTTCTTTACCGGTAATGATACCTATAATATTGCCCGAAGCATCCGCAACAGGAGCACCACTCTGCCCCGGTCCTGCAGGTATATCCAGCCTGTATTGGGTTGAGTCTCCACCATAACCATTCTTCGCGCTGATATAACCTTCGTTATATACTATCTCGTCTTGCGGGAAACCTAATGTAAACACACGCGATCCCAGTTTCTTTTTGTTTTTAGCTATTGTATATGGTATATCCTGCTTGTTGAATGTAAAACCTTCGTGCTCAACTTTCAGTATTACAACATCTGTAGCTTCATTAAAGGCTACCATATCCGCTTTATAGTATTCCCCGTCTTTGTTCTGGATATATACAGAATCAGCACCTGCTATTACGTGATAACTGCTCACCAGGTACCCGTCGTTGGTAAGGGCAAAACCGGTACCTGTATACCTTGCCTCCAGTTCAGGTGTTGACGCCTGCCTCTTTATATCGCCAATGATCTTGTTTTGTGAACGCTTGTATGTTTCCAGGTCACGACGAAGGAGACTGTACTGAGACGCGATCTTTTTATTGTTATGCTGTGCGAACCAGAATGTAGTAAGCGATGTAAGTATAGCTATACTTGCAGCTATTGCTGCCGTGCGCCAGTTATTGCGCCATAGCCTTATTGTTTTCGGCAGTAGCTCTTCATCGGTTACATTCACCACCTGCTCATGTACCTCCTTCAGCGCCTGCTTATATTGTTTATGCTCCCCGCTACCTTTCATAGCGTTAAGCATATTGATGCAATCCTGGAATTCTGCCGCAAATACCGAATCACTAAGCCTGCGCTCCTCAACTGCTGCACGCTCCTGCTCTGCAAGCTTATTATCAAGATAAGCCTCCGCCAGTTCCCAGATATTTTTATCGTTTCCCATCACCGGTCGTCATTTCACTTGTGTATTATAAAATATTTTCTTCAGTCGTGCCAGGCACTTATATTTCTGTGTTTTTGCATTGTCGGCATTGGTATAGCCAAAGTCTGTTGCCAACTGCTGCATACTGCTATTCTTAAAATAGAAGGACTTGAGTAATGAACTGCAAGGCTCTCCCAACTGCGCCAGGGCTTTATCCAATTGTGCATAGTGCAACTCCCTTTCGTGGTGGGCTTTTATGTCATCCTCATAGTTCCCTTCAATATTCAGGTCCTCATCGTCTTCCATAGCTACGAAACCCTTAGGGCGGCTCTGCAGCTTTTTATGCCACAAATTGCGTGCTATGGCAAATAAGTAGGTACTCAACTTGCAGGTGAGTTCAAAATCACCATTCTTCGCTTTTTCGTACAGCACGATCATCGACTCCTGGCAAACATCTGCCGCATCTTCCTCATTCCCACCGGTTTTGCCTATCCATTTACACACAAACCTGTAGTGTTGGCTATATACCAGTTCCATCACTTTGCGGTCTCCCGCGGCCAGTTTCACCAGTAAGTCCTGCTCAGTATGTAAGTCCTGCTTCAATTATTAATATGATTTTATCAAAAAGGTAACCCAATGGGTAGTATAAATCCCCCCTTTCAGCTACTCCTGATGTAAAGGTAAGGCCAAATAGTATTAGAATACAGAGAGAATATCAGGAGCAGATAAAATATATAACAAAATATTTATTTTGATTTTTTTTGAATAAGTGGGTTACCTTTTAGCTTTTAGGGTATATACTGGTATACTAAACTACAAAAACAGACTATTATGAAATTTGTAAAATTCGGAATTTTCGCGTTCGCATTAAGTCTTTTCGTAATCTCTTGCGGTAACAGCGAGGGTGCTGCTGAAGAAGCTGCTGAAGACATGACTGAGCAAGTTGAAGAAACTGCTGAAGAAGCAGGTGAAATGATGGAAGATGCTGCTGAAGCTGTAGATTCTACAATGACAGAAGCTGCTGACCACGTTGAAGAAGCTGCTCACGACGCTACGCACTAATCATATTGCGATTAACCAAAGCAAAAAAAGGCTGTCCCTTCCCGGACAGCCTTTTTATTTTACAATCATTCCGACAATATGTGTTGATAATCAGATGTTTTAATATTATCAAAATAATTCTTTAAAAAATTATTCAATTGTAAGGTTACCTTTTGGGGTTGCCTGTATTAATGGTAAACAATTTTAAAACAACAATTATGAAATTCGTAAAATTCGGCATTTTCACTCTTGCATTAGGTATGTTCATCGCTTCTTGCGGTAGCAACGAAGCTTCTGAAACTCCTGAAGAGGCTCCAGTTGAAGAAGTAGCTCCAATGGTTGAAGAAGCTCCTGTTGAAGAAGCTCCAATGGTTGATTCTACTGCTGCTGCTACAGAAGCTCCGGCTACTGAAGAAGCTGCTCACTAATTGCAATTAGTAAGAGAAGACATAAAAAAGCCATCGGCCTCAAGCTGATGGTTTTTTTATTTATGATTTTCCTGAAACTACAATTACGATCTCTCCTTTCGGGGGCTTAGCTTCATAATGTGCGGCCAGTTCAGTAACAGTACCCCTGAGCGTCTCTTCAAACATCTTGGTTAGCTCCCTGCAAACGGCAGCTTGTCTCTCTGCCCCTAAATATTCTGCAAGATCATTAAGCGTTTTTACAAGGCGGTGAGGCGACTCATACAGGACAATGGTCCTTTCTTCATCCACCAGTTTTTTAAAGAACGTCTGCCTGCCCTTTTTTTGTGGCGGGAACCCCTCAAAACAGAAGCTGTTTGACGGCAGACCGGACTGTACCAGAGCAGGAATGAAGGCACTGGCACCCGGCAGGCACTCCACTTCTATATTATTACGAATACATTCGCGCACCAGCAGGAAACCGGGATCGGAAATACCGGGTGTACCGGCGTCTGTAAGCACGGCAAACTTTTTACCGGCCTTCAGTTCCTCTATTACTTTTTCAAGTGTTTTATGCTCGTTGTGCTGGTGGTGCGGATACAGCGGCTTGCTGATGTTATAGTGATTCAGCAGCACCTTGCTGGTACGCGTATCTTCGCACAGAATAGCGTCTACTGAATTCAGTATTTCTATGGCACGGTAAGTAATATCGCCCAGGTTACCTATCGGGGACGGCACAAGGTATAATTGTATATCCTTATCCTTTTGCAAAAGGCTAGGCTTCCGTTACGGTCAGGTCAAACTGCTCCATTACTGGGTTGGCCAGCAGCTTTTTGCAGGCGTCGTTCGCCATAGCTTCAGCCTCTTCTTTAGAACCCGCTTCAATATTCAGCGTAATGTGCTTGCCTATACGAACGCCGTCTACTGCAGAAAGGCCCAGGTTGTGCAGGCTGTTGTTTACTGCTTTACCTTGTGGGTCCAGCAATTCTTTCAAAGGCATTACGTTAATGTGTGCTATGTATTTCATCAAAACTTATTTTATGCTTCGCTTGGTTTATTAATTAATGACAGGAGAATATATAGTATAAAAACTACCGGTATGGCCGCTACATGCAGTACAAACCAGCCTGATATTGCAGCTACCACCAATACCAGTTGTGGCCACATAGCCCCTATACTGAAACTTGACGGCATGAACTTGAAGAACCTGATCTTTGATAGCATCAGCCAGCTGAAGACCGCTATTATAAGGTATATCACCCATTTGCTTTGCAGGTACACGCCCATGCCATATGGATTGTAAAAATTGATAAGTGGCAGCGATGCCATGAACAGGCCAACTGCCGGGATGGGCATGCCAATAAAATGTGTTTTCTGTTCCGTTGATGTCAGGTTGAACCTGGCCAACCTTACCGCACCCGCACATGCTATGATGAATGCAGGTATCATGGCAAACATGTTCACATCCAGTGCATATGGCTCAGACATGTAGCTGGCCCACAACATTTTGAACAGTATCATTGATGGCGCCACACCAAAAGAAATAATATCTGCCAGTGAGTCAAGATCTTTACCTATGGGTGAAAATATCTGCAACGCCCTTGCCGCATAGCCGTCCAGCATATCAAATACAGCTGCCAGCAAAATGAACAAGGAGCCCATATAGGCTTGCTCCGTACCCAGCACCCAGTATTCGTTATCATTGAACGAAGAAACAAATGGCTGTGCATTAAGAATAAAGGCAATGGCAATACACCCGCTTACCAGGTTGGCCAATGTCAGCAAATTTGGTAAATGCTTCATGTGTCGGCAAAGATAATAGCTTCTTGCGGAAGCTAACACAAAAATTAAGCAGGCAATGCCTGCTTATATAGAAATATCAATACTTTGACCTGCAAGCAAGCCCGTTAAATATTATAAAAATGAGAAGCCAAGGTGCACTTGTATACTGCCTAACTTCCAGCTTTCGCCTACTGAAGAGAGGTTCTGATCGCTGAGGCCGAAAGTATAACGCACGCCTGCATTGAGTTTCTTAGGTAATTTCAATTGTATACCCACCACGCCTGAAATGTCGCTGGTATTAAATACTGATGACGTAGGTACATTCAGCACATCGTCTTTGTCTTTTGCAGAAAGTAAAGAACTGAACTGTGGACCCAGCTGAATGCTGGCATTACCAAACAGTTTCAGGTTGAGCAACAGGGGTACATGCAGGTGCATGGCTGAAAAGCTGCCCTGCGATGTAGAATCAGCCGGATTAAGCAACAGGCCGGCATCGTTAAAGCTGCTACCCTTACCTGTAAAAGTGGTGGTACCTATCAGCGCCTCTATCTGTCCGCCTATCTTTTTTACACCAACACTACCAAAAGCACCCGCCAGAATACCCGATCTGTATCCACCCGTCCAGGTACTACCTTCTATACGGGTAAAGTTCATACCTGCCTTGATGCCGATATTCACATCAACCGGCCCCGGTTGGGCAAACGACAATACAGGTAAAAAAGCACATATTAACAGCAAAAACTTTTTCATATCCTCGTGTTTTGTAGTACAAATATATCAATCCTGTTCAAATAACAATTCCGGTCAACTTTTGTTACAGAGATATAACAAGAAATTCACTTTTTAGCATATCCACCTCTTTCACCAAGAGCTCAATAAACCCGTGGCCGTACTGCGGATAATAGCTGATGAAATTTTCAACCCGCTCCTGCAGGCCACCATTCGGGAACAGCATGGCTTTCAACTTCTGTATGCGTTTCAGCTCCGTATCATGATTACGTTTTTCTGCCCGCAGCATTTTTTGCTCCAACACGGTCAACTGTTTGTGCATTTTTGCAAGTGCAGCTTCAGCAGACGCCTCCAATGTGGGATCGAGCGATATGGCTTTATCCTTCAATTGCCGCATCAACGCTTCAAAGCCTTTCCTTTCTTCTTCCGTTTGCCAGTTGCCCTCGCTATGTGTTGCAATATATTCTTTGGTCAGTTGCTCCAATGGTTTGAATACATCTTCAACCGATAAGTTTGTTTGCTTCATCAGTCTTGTTGCATCAGGCTCCACCAGCAACACCGATTGACGAGCCAATACAACCGGGTAAAAGACCTTGTAATGCGCAAACAGTTCTTTCAGTTGTAGCCAGTATGCAACCTCTGCACCACCGCCTATGAAAGCCACATCGGGCAAAATAATTTCCTGGAACACGCCCCTCAATATTACATTAGGGCTGAAACGTTCCGGATGTGCGTGCAGCTCCTTCAGCAACGCATCTTTAGTCCATGAAATATCCGTATTCAGCACCACCCATTTATCACCCTCACGCTCTATTCTTTCTCTCAACTGGTTGTGCAGGTAAAAGATATTTATATCGCGCGGGTATGCCTGCGACTTGTAGTTTTCAGCCAGCTTTTCAGCTTGCTTTGTTACGATCGGGTTAGCTGTATGATTCAGCAGGTCGTCTTCCAACACCTGCAATATTTCTTTTTTAAATGCTGCATCGTCAGGATCCAGCACTATCAATCCGTATCTGCCAAACAATTCATTCACCAGGTACTGTGTGGCTTTAGCTATTGTATTGTGCGATAAATACGCTTTGGTAAGCAACTCTTTCAGTTCATCGGTATCAGCACCGGGTGGGCCCATTACCCTGTACAGGTTATCCAGCAAAGGTTTCAGGCTTTTGGTATCCATTCTGCCTACAGCACCCGTTTGCCCTGCAGCATCCCATACATACTTTTCTCCACCATAGCGGAACGTACCCAATTCATCCAGGTCGTTATCCTCGCTGCCCATATAATATACCGGCACGAAATGCTTGTCGGGGTATTTACTGTTCAACTTGTTAGCCAGTTGTATGGCATGGGCGATCTTGTAGATAAAGTACAGGTAACCCGTCAGCAGGTTGGGCTGGTGCGCCGTGCATACCGTAAATGTGTTATCGCTACGCAGGGCGTTGATGTTATTGGCAACTGCTTCCGTCTTTTCAAGCGAACTATACTGCTGCTCCAGCGTGTCTGCCAGCACCTGCCTGTTTACGGGATATTTAGCCCTGTCGGCAATGGCAGCATCTATGCCCGGCTCACCAGGACTATACGTATAAAAAGGGGCCAAAGCCTTATTGTTGTCCAGGTAGTCTGTCATCAGTTGAGAGAAGCTACCTGTTTTGCTATACGGTAAGTATGTACAGTTATAGTCCAATGGGCCTGTGTAATTTTTGACGCTAAGTTAAAGGTACATAATGAAACTTACCCCTATACTACTATAAACAATGGCGATTGTTTAACATTTGGGCAGTTGAATCTGTTCTGTTTATTCATAAAACACCACGTTTTGTTCACACCCGCTATTCTTGCCTGCTTACGATATAACGCTATCTTTATCATTCAAACAATCGTATAACATGAAAGAACAAAATTCACTATCCAAACCGGGCACATTGATCACAGTTGACCCCGTAATCGCGGCAGAACAAACTACAAACTACAGGAACTTCATGCAGGGTTCAGGCATCAATGAGATAGCCTTTTATATCAGGGCGGAAGATCTACTGGGTGCATTGCAGCTGCCTTTTGAGCTACCTGAAGGTCATAACATAACAGGAGTACGTGTATATATGGCACTGGAAGAGCTTCCCAACAACAACCACAGCCACCTGTACGTGGTAGGAACAGATGAGAATAATAATGACATCATCCTTGACAGCAATAATCAAAGCCAGATATATGATATGACATGGCCTTGTCCGGATCTATGTTCGCAGGCTAATATCCTGAATGGTTTAGGTGCAGATGCTAAACAATAATTTCACATGATGGCATTGAAAGAAGCGTCTATCATATACATTGGTTATGTAGTGCCTTTTTCTGCCATCATCCCTTTGTTTATTGCATTGGCTAAATACACAAAGTTGCCTCTTGAGTTGAGGGTATTGACATGGTATATAGCTTTTAGTCTTTGCTCAAGTATTATTGTCAGCGCAATGGCGTCGAATGGCGTGAACAATATGCCTGTGATACATGCCTATACTTTGTGCGAGTTTTTACTTATCTCCCTGTTTTATTATCGTGTGTACATTAACCCTGTGGCAAAAAAAATGATCGTATGGGCAGCTATCCTGTATACCGTTTTTTTCATGGCTGATATACTGTTTATTGAAAGCATATACGATTTTAACAACTACAACAAGACCATAGAGTCTATCATTGTTATCCTGCTTTCCATATTCTACTTCATACTCTCACTCGATGATTCAACAACGCAAACAAAGTCAAATACATCTATCAGCCTGGCCGTATCCGGCATACTGGTGTACTTTTCCTCATCTGTCTTGCTATTTGTAGTGCTGAATATAGACCCGCAGTTCATCAATACACAGATCATTATATGGGATATACATGCCAGCTTTTTATTGCTTATGTTTATCTTGTTTTCAACAGGGCTATGGAAATACCGTTAGACCATAATACACTACCGATCATACTACTGGGCAGTTGCGGCGTGTTGCTGATATCTGCATCCGTGATATTCTTCTTTTTCAGGTACCAGAAGAAAGTGCAACTGCAAAAAGAAAAGCTGCTGATGACGGAACTGGCTTTCAGACAGGAACTGCTGCAAGTGAACATACGGTCGCAGGAAGAAGAGCGGGTGCGTATCAGTACCGAATTGCATGATAATGTCGGGAGCTCGTTATCAACCTTACGTTTCCTCATCAGGCAGATAAAAGATGCCGGCGATGATATGAATAAAGCGCATGACCTTGCCGCAAAATACGGCCGGATGATAGATAGTGTCATAGATGATGTGCGCAACATCTCTCATTCGCTTGCTCCGCCGGGGCTGGCTATCTGGGGTTTGCATGAAGCATTGGAAGCACTGGGTGAAAAAGTGAGTGGCACTACCGACTTACAGATAACCATAACGTGCCACAATGAGCAGGTAAAAAAGCTCCGATACGAACCTGCTTTGGCGATATACAGGGTGATACAGGAATTACTCACCAACACACTGAAACACGCTTTCGCTCAAGCAGTAACTATTACAATAAGCGGAGATGAAAAAACTGTACAGATAACCTATACTGACGATGGCATAGGAGCTGATATGACCACAACAACTATAAAAGGAATAGGACTGCGCAATATAGAGAACCGCATATTGATGGTAGCGGGTAACTACGCCATTGATACGGCTCCGGGAAAAGGTTTTAAATTTACCATTGAAATACCGATAGCGACGGAACATGACAATTAGCACAGAAAAGATAAGGCTGGTGATAGTAGACGACCAGGTGTTGTTCAAAAACGGGCTCTCTATGCTGATGCAGACCATACCTGAATTTGAGTTGATGGGCACCTACGAAAACGGCAGAGTCTTTGCTACCGCACTGGCTGATATGCCTGTACTGCCACATGTAGCATTGGTAGACATGAACATGCCCGATATGAACGGCATGGAGCTGACGGAACACCTGCAGAAACACGCACCCGGTATAAAGGTTATCATACTCACCGTTTACGACCAGGAAAGATTTGTATTAAAAATGATAGAAGCGGGAGTGTGCGGCTACCTGCTGAAGAACTGCGAAACGGAAGAAGTAGTAAAAGCGGTAAAGGCTGTATATCATTCTGATTATTATTTCAACGACACATTTATGAAGGCGTTGAAAAACAGGACGAAGATCAAGAATACAAACGTTAAAACCTTCAGCAACATCCCCGTTGACCTGACCAAGAGAGAAACGGAAATATTAGTGCTCATATGCCAGGAGTACACCAACCAGGAGATAGGGGAACAGCTGAACATCAGCACGCGAACCGTAGACGGGCACCGCAACAACCTGCTGGCCAAAACAGGCTCGCGCAACACGGCGGGGCTTGTAGTATTTGCCGTTGCCAACAATTTACTGGAGCTACCACTGCCATAGCTACGATATATAAAACAGGCTAAAAGACCTGTTTTTGAAAACGGGCTTTTTAGCGCTGTTTTGAGGATAGGACTTACTGTTTTTTTGTGCTTGCCAATCAGGTAATAACATTTAAAAACAGATTCACTATGTCATCAACTTTTCAAAATCCCCGTAATCCGCTTGCGGCCTTATGGGCATCCGCAGTAGAAAAATACCTGCGCGACAAGCACCCTGACCTTGACCTTCAGCAAATACGACAACTACCCATGATGCAGGGCGTGTATAAGCACCTGTATCAGCTGAGTAGGAAACAGCGCGTGCCTGAACCGACAGCGAAAAAAACAGCAGGCACAGCCGAGGCACAGCAAATAGCACAAATGGCCTTCCTTTCGCAATCATTCCTCAACCTGGCCGTTACAACAGCAGGATTCACCACTGTTGACCAGGAACTTTACAGTTATTATATCAACTTACTGGACAGTTATAACAACTCGCATAACATTGACGACTTCAGCACTGATGACCTGGCAGGCTTTGCACTTTGCCTGATAGTATGGGTAGGCCTGGCAGGAGTACAAGGGCTGGACACATTAGAAACCTCACTGCTGGACTATCTTATTGACAGCCTGCCGCTGACATCGAGCCAGAAACAACAGGTAAAAGACTTCTGGGACAGCATTGACAAAAACCGCTACTCACCACAATACCGCGATGCTAACAGCTACACGAGCTACGGTGCTATACCGTGGAAGATACCCGCAGGCGCACAGATAGTAATGCTGGGCGACTGGGGTACATCGCTGGATGACGCACATGAATTCCTGTACGCCATATGGAAGAAAGCATACCAGAACAATCCCGGTGCGGAGATCGTATTCCTACACCTGGGCGACATTTACTATTGCGGGTTGCCTTATGAGTGTCAGAATAATTTCTTCAATGTATTTGTACTTGTAGGGCAGCGGCTGATGGACGAACTGAATGACAGTAACTTCAATCCATTCCCGCCTGTATTCACCATTCCGGGCAACCATGAATATTATTCGTACGGCTATGGATACTACGAGCTGCTGGATACGCTCAACCAGAACGTCAACGGTATCAACCATTCTCAACTGTACCAGCAGTGCAGCTTCTTCTGCCTGCGTACGGCTGATAATAAATGGCAGTTCCTGGGTATGGATACAGGACAGGCAGACGGCAACGGGCTACTATCAGCACTGCAAGGCGCGGGCGATGCCGTAAAAGGATGGATGGACGACAACCTGCCCGACTGGGATTGGTTGCAATGGGTAGAGAACCTGGCATATACCACCTACGAGGACTTTGTTGGCCCGTTCCAGCCAACGCTGAAATCGAGCGAAGTGAACTGGCTGAAAGATAAGATGGACAACTTCAGCGGCAAGACCATCATGCTGTCGCACCACCAGTTGTTCTCTCGCGAGGCGAAGATCAACCACGATACACCTGAGTATATGAACACATGGCTGGATAAGAACTTCAACTCATACTACAAAAACGATATAGCCGCCTGGTACTGGGGGCACGAGCATACCTTCGCCACCTACCTTGACGGGCTTATGGGCCTGAACAAAGGACGCTTGCTGGGCAGCAGCAGTTACGAGGCAACACTGGGTAATGACACCCCCTACGCCAACAACTACCCCGCCGTACCTTACGGACCAAACATGACCGATACGCTGGTACATAAAAACAGCGACGGACTGTATTACCACGTGGGTGCTATCATGTCGCAAAGCGGGTCAGACATGGCGGTGAGGTACTACCAGTTTCCCGCATGGACACAACTGGACACTACACCGCCCGACCTGCACCTGGAAGAAATAACTGCTGTAAGGGAAAACATTACCACATCCTTCAAATCGCTGAAGCCAACATGGATAGGCAACCAGCAGATCAGCAACAGCGTAGTAACTACCGACGAGGCGCCGGCGCTTACCACATGGAACGATATGCTGTACATGATATACTCAGACGGGGTGAACGACAGTAAAAACCTCATGCTGTGTATGGCCAACGTGTCAGGTTTCAAACCGAGTACCACCAATGCTACGCCACCATGGGGCCGCCCGGTGAATATTAAGGTAAACAACAGCAATATTGCCACCGCCAACTCTCCCGCAGTGATAGCGGTAAACGGAAACGTGTACGGCTTTTACATTGACAGCAGCAAGTATATACAGGGCATAAGAATGGCTGCGGGCAGCAGCAGTCCGTCCAGCTGGACATCAATAGGCAACATGCCCAACCAGGTAAGCGCGGCGGCACCCGCTGTATGTTTCTTCCAGGGCAGGATATATATCGTATATCGCGAAAGCGGATCAGACAACAACCTGTGCTGGGCGTACTATGATGTGGCAGCCGGCACATGGCACGATTTCGGCCAGCTGAAAGACAAGTATGGCAGCAATTTCGAGTCGGACAACGCACCCGCACTGGCGGCAGACGCTTACCATATATACATGGCCTATCAAACAAAAAACAATACAGACATCAGGTGGGCGGTAGGTACACCGTCATCTACAGCGCCAAGCGGCACATCCAACAACATATCGTGGACCGATAAAGGAAAGATACAGAGCATAGCCAAGAGCGGCACTACCAATCCTGACACTACCAGGGGGCTGACGCTTGAATATGCCAACGGGGTATTCTTCCTCATCTACGTATCTACCGATAACCATAAGCTGACACAATGCGCGCTGAACGATACCGGTGCCGACAGTACCGGCACATGGGTAGGTAGCAATACACTGAAGGTAGGTGTGAATACAAACAACGCATCGACCATTAAAAGCAGCAAAGCGCCGGGGCTGGCCATTACATCGGGCGGAGGGTTCCTGGTGTACCGGGGCGACTCGCACGATGAGATTTACTGGGCTTACTATTAATAGTAACAACACATGGTGATGCATAAGGGTTGTCCGTACAGGGCAGCCCTTTTTTGTTGGGATAACAAGCCTCTTTTTTACTGTGTACCGTTCACTTTTGTGAACAGGGGAACAACAGGGGGAAATTTTAATTTGGTTTTTTATAATAAAAGTATGTACATTTGTTCATAACAATAAAACACCAATTATATTAAATATCCAAAATCCAAATCCCAGAATCCAAAATCCAGAATCCAAAATCCAAAATCCAAAATCCAGAATCTAAAAAATCCAGAATCCAGCATCTAATAACCAAAATCCAATATATCATGAACAAAAAAAACGTAAACATTCCGCCGGGTACAGACCTGAACAAGGGACTACCACCAAAACAAGCGGCAGAAGAACTGCCCGAATTTACCACTATGCCCGATGAGCTTTTTGACGACCTGCCCAACAACCTGCGTGTAGCTACCGAACAGTTTAAAGAACCACAGGAGCGTGAAGTATTTCTTATAGGCGCACTGGGCGTACTGAGCGGTATGCTGCCCAATGTGCACGGCGTGTACTTTGGCCGTAAGGTAAGCCCCAACCTGTATTGCTTTGTTATGGGCAAATACGGCACCGGCAAGGGTGCGCTGGTATGGGCCAAAGACCTGGGCGAAGGTGTGGATGCCTACCGTGTACAACAGGCCAACGACGCCATGGCTGCGCACAACGAAGAGCAGATGAACTACCACCGCCAGGTGAAACTGTACGACAAAGGCAAGCTGGCAACACCACCGGAGCAGCCCAAACCACCACGCCACCTGAAACTGTACCTGCCCGCCAACAGTACCAAAACCGCCATGATGCAACTACTGATGGAGAACGACGGCAGAGGCATTATATTTGAAACGGAGGGCGATACACTGGCTGATATGCTGCGGCAGGACTATGGCAACTTCAGCGATGTGCTGCGCAAGGCTTTTCATCATGAGCCGGTAAGCTATTTCAGGAGGAACAATAATGAGGACGTGAAGATAAACTACCCCTGCCTGAGCGTAGTGCTGAGTGGTACCGACGACCAATTGCGGCGGCTGGTGCCCAGTATTGAGAATGGCCTCTTCAGCCGCTTTTGCTTTTATGTATTGCAGGGCAACGCCCCTTTTAAAGACCCATTTGAAAGTGACAAGTACGACCTGGAGGCGCATTTCAACAGGCTGGCAGAGCACTACCGCGAGCTGTACCAAAAACTGGAGCGCATGGACACACCCATATACTTTACCCTGCAACCACACCAGAAAAAGCAGTTTGTAGCGGCTTTTAACCAACAGAAAGAAGAACTGAGGGAACACATAAGCGACGACCTGGAAGGCACCAGCAACAGGCTGGGGCTGATATGCTTCCGCATAGCCATGATACTCACCATTACCCGCTACGCACCTATGGTAAGCCCCGGCATGACCTTTACCTGCAGCGACGATGACTTTGAAACGGCAACGGCGCTCACCCATCACCTGGTGCAGTACAGCCTGCACGTGTACGAAATGCTGCAGCAAAAAGGAAGGAATATACCCCTTGCCCCTATGGATGATAAACAGGAAAAAAAAAATGAGTGCTGCCGCAACTACGGGCTGGGCATGAGCATAAGAGAGATAGCGGAGCATGTGCTGGGCGATAAGGGTAAAAGCACCACGGTATTCAAATGGGTGAAACGATACTGCAGATCAGCTTAGCTGTACCCCCCTTCTGTTCCCTGTTCACTATTGTGAACGGGGAACACAACAACTACTATAAACAATATAAAAAACAACAACCATGATAGAAATAAGATGCTCAGACATAGACAACTGCAGAAACAGGCCCGACCTGTATGGCAAGCTCATAGCACTGCAACAAATGCTGAACGGTAAACGAAACGGCAACTACAGCTCAGGCATGTGCAGCAAATGGCGCAGCGCGGCGCTGGCCGTACACCACGGAGCCGATATCGCTGCCATACGCAGCAACCTGGATATAACACTCAGCACATTTATAAGTAAAACATGTATTGAAAAACGACAACAGTACATAGACAGCTTTACAGACTACTTTCAGCAACTAAAAAACAGCGGGGCGCAACTGGTGCACGGCACCCGGCAAATAAGCTGGGAGGGGCTGCACAGCCATGTAAAACTTACAGGGCAAACACCATGGATACTGGAGTACAACGGCGGCTACCAATGCCACTATATAACCGAAAAACCATACCCCGGCTGGCAATACCAGTTAAAATACCCCCTGCTGCAGCAATACATAGCTACGCATATACTGGAGTGCAACCCCGAGCAGGTAAGTGTAGGTATATACGCCGTACTGGACAAACAATTCATACTGCTAAAGGAAAACAAAACCGCACTGAAGGAACACCTGGAGGAAGCCGGAAACATTTTTGAGGAAGTGCACAAAGCATTTCAGCAACAGCTTAATAGCTGACCTTGCCGCATCCCTGTTCCCCCTGTTCACTTTTGTGAACGGGGAACGGTGGGGGTGCTATTCTTTAAATTGTTTTGCCCCCCACTGGTTTAAGTTTGTAACTTAAATCCATTATCAAAAGCAAGACTGTGTCTGGCAGGTAAGCTATGTAGCCTTACATCTGTTTATGTTGTTGCTTAGTTTTCTACATTGGTATCATTAATTCGGGTCGCAGACCTGCATACTATTAGCTGATTTAAGTTGCAAACTTAAACCAGTGGTGGGGAATTAGCTTCTTTCTTCTTGTGCTTTTAGTATCTTGTTATATAATTCATTTCGTTTATTGAATGCTTTCAACTGTCCTATCACTGCTCCCTCTTTGTCTAGGAGATAATTAAATTCCCATTCGTCATCATCATTATAAATGAACTGAATTTTTTCCGGATTAAGATTGACCAATAGATTCATTTTTAAATTAATAGATGCTAATTTTTCCACATCTATTGACTGAAGAACCTTGTTGGCTGAATGTGTTGTGATAACTAATTCGACAATGCAGTACTCATTAGGGTATTCAATAACAAAGTTCTTTGGGCGATTTTTGGGAATTGTACGTTTGATTGTTTGCACTACAAGACTCGACATGAGTTTATAAAACTTCGCTAAATCTTCGCTAATTACCTCACCTACTTTTTCTGGAATTTTAGTTTTTACAATTCCCAATGCAACTGCAACAGTTTTTGTAATCGTGATAATTGTTTCTGGATCTACCAACTCTGATTTTCTACCCATTAAAGTTGTCTCAAACTCTAACCCTGATTCTCTAGCAACAATATCTGCAACTTCTTTAATCTCATCATATTTTCTGTAATTAGCTGGGTCAGTAGATATGCTAATTTTTGTACTAGCCTTAGGTTCACACTCTACAAAAGGGTAACTACCTTCCCTGAATGACTCTTTCAATAGTTCTGTCCCATCTTCGAATGTTAGAATAGATCGACTATCAAAAAACACACTTTCCGCTGTTAGGTAAAAGTGACTGTCTTCTCCTTTTAGTATCTCACCATTCATAATTACTCCAAATGGGGGGAACGTTTTTATGTGTTCCAATCCAAGTCTTACTTTTCTTTTGCCATTTAGATATGGTAGCATACTTTCTAAAGCTTCAAGTGTCATTACATGACCTTGGCTATCCAAATGTGTGGAGCTCATAGTTATTTTTTGCCTTTTCATGGTCGGATGATTTTTTATAAATATATGCAAATATGAATTAACACCCCACTGTTTTAAGTTACTGCACAAGTGTAATAGAAAAAATGGGCACCGTGTATAAATACTCTAACTGTATCCTGTATATCCTGCCGTTAGCATAGTTCTTCCATTCCCTGTCTGATACAGGCACATAGTTTTTGTTGAACCTTTTTACATATCCGTTAATATCCTCTTCTCTTTCGGGTATAAGTGTTTGCCGGATAACTGTATCATGATTGTCAAATAGTATTATCATCTGGTACACACCCTCTTCGATCCATGATATGCGGTGAGTGGTATCTGTTACCTTACCTTTTGTAAACTTGACATGTTCTTTTTTCAGCACGTCTTTTACGTCCTTATAGGTATCACCAACAAAAAACTGGCTGTACGATATATTAGATAATACCAACGAAAAGAAAAGAAAGATGTATTTCATGTGATTGTTGCTTTAACTATGCAATATAAAAAACTGCATCCGTTATCTGTGCCCCTACTAACGCAAGTCTTTTCAACTTGTGCCAAACTGCAAGTGTTCCCTGTTCCCTTTTGTGAACAGTAAATAGGGTGAACACCTCTTTTTTACCCATCTTCAATATTTGTACATTTGTATCAAAAGCTGTACATTTGTACATATAATAAAAAACACAGCATAATGGAAACCACTATCAATGACATCATTTACCGGCTGGAGCAGATAGAAGATAAAATAGCCCGCATACAAACAGAAGCCCACCTTTTCGCAAGAGACAACAGCGAACACTTCAGCAAACAGGAAGACTGGCTGAGGGTGCGCCTCAACAACCTGCAGGCCGAAATAGTACGCGAGCTAAAACGCATCAAACGCTGATACGCTTAAGGCGCTTTTTTTCATCTTTTCAAACAAACTATCATGCAACAACCATTGCCCGCACGGTCGTGCCTGGATATAGAGGTAAGCTGCGTAAAGAATTATTACAGCAAGGCAGCCGTAAATGTCAACCTGCTCATCTGGCTGCGTACAGAAAAGTACCGCCACACCGTAGAGCGGCTGCGCGGAATAAAAGACAAGCCGCAGCGCGATAAACTGAAAGCCTCCCTACCGGCTATAACACCCAGCGGGCTCTTCAGCTTTGTAAAGCAGGAGGGGCTGAAAAAACACACGGGTTTCATACAGTTTGATATAGACCTGAAAGACAACCTGCACCTGGGCAATTATGATACGCTGCACCGCCAGCTACGCAACATTACCAACATTGCCTACTGTGGCCTGAGCCTGAGCGGGCAGGGCTACTGGGGGCTGGTGCGCATAGGCTACCCCGACAGGCACGAGCAGCACTGGGAGTACCTGAACTGCGCCATGAAACGCCTGAACATACATATAGACCCCGCACCTAAAAACGTATGCAGCCTGCGTGGCGCCAGCTACGACCCCAACGCCTACTACAACCACCACGCCAACAAAATGTTTACCTACATAGCCCCGCCGGGGCAGCGCAGGTACATGCAGCACATTGCCGATATTGCCAACGCATCGAGGGTGAACAGGCTGCTGGATGTGATAGACAAAAAGAAAACAGACGTGACAGATACCTACCGTGCATGGTTCTGCATAGGCTGCAACTTTGCCGCTACCTTTGGCGAACATGGCAGGGAGTATTTTCACCGTGCCAGTTGCCACTACCCCGGCTACAACACTCGCCACTGCGACTACCAGTACAACCAGTGCATGAATTATGTATTGATGATGAAGACACAACCCGGGCTGGGCTACTTTACCAAACGCTGCACGGAAAAAGGCGTGGACTGAATGTACTACTTACCCCTGCCCTGGAAGAGTACAATCAGGGTGTACATCATGATCTTAACGTCCAGCACAAGGCTGCAGTTCTCAATATACAGCAGGTCGTATTTCATACGCTCTACCATTTCTTCCACATTCTCAGCATAGCCAAATTGTACCATACCCCACGAGGTAAGCCCCGGTTTCACCTTATGCAGGTATTTGTAGTGCGGGTGTGTTTGTATGATACGGTCAATAAAGAATTGCCTTTCGGGCCTGGGCCCTACCAGCGACATTTCGCCCTTAAGTATATTCAGGAACTGCGGCAGCTCGTCTATACGCCACTTGCGCATAAAGCGGCCCCATGGGGTAATGCGCGGGTCTTCTGTGCTGCTGAGCGCAGGGCCATGCTGCTCCGCATCGGTGTACATACTGCGAAACTTGTAGATGTAAAAAGGCTCGCCAAACAAACCTATACGCTGCTGCTTGTATATAACCGGACCGGCTGATGAGAGCTTCACCCTGATAGCTGCAAACAACAGCAATGGCGACAGGACAATAAGCGCGCCGGCAGATGCTACTATATCAAACGCACGCTTGCACACACGCTGCCAGTCGGGCATCAGGTCGGGGTATATATGTATCAGTACAGCGTCGTACACGTTGCTTGTCTTTACAGAGCCTGATATGATGTCGTACAGATCGGGCTGTATCTTTACCACCACGGGGCGGTAGCTGAGTCGGGTAATGATATTTTCCAGCAGGTGGTGTTCCGATGTATCTACACCTACTATCACCTCTTCTATATCATGCTCGTCTATTATCTGCTCCAGCTCAGAGAGATTGCCCAGTTGCGGCAGGTAGTGACTCATGCCGTTACCACTCTCTTTGGTTGAATAGATGAAACCCTTAAAAATGTTACCCAGCACCTTGGTACTGCCGGTTACTTTTTTATAAATGTCAATAGCCTTCTGGTTGCCACCTATAATGAGCGTATTGAAACCTACCTTGCCTTCTATCAGGTTGTTCTTCACATGGTTCAGCAACAGTAGCCGTGCAAACAGTGTTGAGGCCGTATGTATGAATAAATACCTGCCCGTGGTCCTGATAAAATAAGCGTAGTCTTCAGCATCGTTGGCGAATATGAACAGCGATACCAGTATGCTACCCAGTATGCAGGATATCAGTGTACGGTTCACCTCATCCAGCCTCGACTTGCGGTACAGGTCGAAGTAGGTGCCTGACAGCATATAGAGAAACAACCAGCCGCCGGGTATAACCAATATGGTCATCACATAGTCGCGTGCGCCGAATATCTTCCACGACTCCCAGAAGCCCATCTGCTCCAACATGTAATGACGATAGCCCCAGAACAGCAGCCATGCAGCCAGCGCGGCAATGTAATCAAACACCACCAGCTGTTTTATAGCCGATATTTTAGCCTTCGTCATGTTCATTTATCAGAACGTTACTACCTTGATATTGTCCAGCGCAACATACCCTGATGACTGCCCTGAGGTCAACGATGTTTTGATGAGTACTTTGTGGTCTTTGCCCTTGTAGGTGCCTGTAAATGATCCCAGCTCTATGTATATCTTCTTCCAGGTATCAGTGGCCTTTACGCCAAATATGTAGTTGTATGCGTCTACGCCTGTGTTCAGTGTATTATACATACCTATCTCGAACGGTACAGAGCATTTGTAACTAATTTCAATATACGCTTCACCCTGCGGAATGGAAAAACCTGTATTGCTGATGTTCTCAGAGTAAGGATGATCCGCAGTGAGTTCTATCAAACCTCCCCCTCCGCCTGAAAGCACATACTGAGCTTCTTTGGTTCTTTGTATCACGGGTTGCCCTGTAGCGTCTGGGTCAAATGCCTGGAAGGAGTTACCTATTTCAAAATCTTCTTTATAGGGAAATTTCGCATCGTTCAGGTATTTGGCAACAGGTGTAAACTCACGCACGCCTCCGGGGTCTGTTACCAGCGTAGTACTGTCGAAATTGTAAAATGCGTATATAGGCTGCAGGTCTACCAAACCATTGAGGGCTATACCCGGCCATACGGATATCAGGCCTTTATCACCTTCGGTAATCACAGGCACGTTACACGGCAGGTCAAAAGCGCCTATGGGATTGTTGTTGTAGTATATCCATGCGCAGGTAATGTTATGCGCAATGGGACCTTCTTCTACCGGGTCGTGTTGCACAAAATGGAATGAGTCTATTTTTATATATGTAGGTACGGGTTCTGCCGGGTTGATCACATTACATCCTGCCACCGCTGCTACTGCCGGTATCAAAAACAACAAATTTTTAAGTCTCATCTGTGCAATAAATCTAGATCACGTGCGTTTAAAACGCCTTTTGTACTGCTATTATTGTGTTAAACGTTATGAAGTTCGTTGTGGAGGCTCATTTTCTTTAGTATCTGGTGGGCTACGTCCATAGCCTGGTAACCGTCATATACTGATACGCGCACAGGTTTATCTTCAAGCACCGCTTTCGAAAACTCTTCAAGCTCCATTCTTATGGAGTTTAGCTGCTGTATTTCAGGCATTTGTATAGATATGGTCTTCTGCTCTCCTCCCGGTACTTCTATCGGGAAATCGAACATACCTTTCTCCATACCCTCGGCCTTCAGGCGTATCACTTCAGTCTTTTTCTCCAGGAAGTCGATGCCAATGTATGCATCCCGCTGAAAGAGCCTCATCTTACGCATTTTCTTTATAGATATACGACTGGATGTCAGGTTGGCAACGCAACCGTTGTCAAACTCAATACGTGCGTTGGCTATATCTGCAGACTCGCTCACAACAGATACACCGCTGGCGGATATACGCCTTACCGGTGATTTTACCAGGTGCATCACAATGTCAATGTCGTGGATCATCAGGTCCAGTATCACGGATACATCCGTACCACGGGGATTGAACTGCGCCAGTCTGTGCGCTTCTATGAACATAGGTTGCAACTCATGTTCCTCTAATGCAAGGTATGCCGGGTTGTAACGCTCCACATGACCTACCTGGCATTTCACATTGGCTTCTTTTACCAGTTGCACCAGCTGCTGGGCCTCATCCAGCGACTGTGCCAAAGGTTTTTCAATAAATATATGCTTACCTGCCAGCAGGCATTTTTTTGCTATTTCGTAGTGGGTGATGGTGGTAGATACAATGTCCAGTGCTTCAGTAGCCTCTATCAGCTTATCTATTTCGGTGTAGCGCTCTACTCCAAACTCCTCAGCAACAGCCGCTGCTTTGGTATCATCAGGGTCGTAAAAGCCCGTCAGCTCTATGCCGGGTACTTCTTTCCATTGCTGGATGTGTATTCTGCCAAGATGCCCCGCACCGAAAACTCCTATTTTTAACATCAATCCCTTTGTAATTAGCTTTTGTCGCCGCAAGATAACAAATAATCAGCCACTAAATAAGCCCCTCGTCCGCCATACTGCAATAGTTGTTATTGCCTACGATTATATGGTCCAGGAGCTTAATATCCATCAAGGTAGCAGCTTCTTTCAGCTTTGCTGTCATGGCAATGTCCTCTCTGCTCGGTTTCAGGTTTCCGGATGGGTGATTGTGCGAAACGATCAGCCTTGCGGCACTCAGCAACAGGGCATTCTTTAATATGATGCGTATGTCAGCCACAGTACCTGTAAGCCCACCTTTGCCAATATTCTCACAGCGTATCACACTACCCGACTGGCTTATGTAGAGCACATAAAATACTTCGTGCCCCAAGTCGCGCATCAGGGGTATGAATATTTCAGCGGCGTCTTTGCTCTGAGTTATGGATTGCTGCGCCATTGCAGCAGACATTTGCCTGCGCCTGCCCAACTCTAGCGCCGCCGCTATGGTAATAGCCCTTGCCTCACCTATGCCCTTAGTATGTTGCAACTCCTGTACGCTAACCCTACCCAAGGCGTGCAGGTCGTTACCAGCCTGTTTCAGTACATCCCTGGCCAGGTCCAGTGCAGATCGCTCTCTTGTACCGCTGGAAATGAGTATGGCCAATAGTTCGGCATCTGAAAGTACAGACGCTCCTTTGTGCAGGAGTTTTTCACGGGGGCGTTCGTCTTCTGCCCAGTTCTTTATGCTGTTGGTTATGGTCACGTATCAAATATAACCTTGTTTGCTGACTATCTGCAGATATTACAGCATGTCGGATAAAGAATAATATATCTTTACAGTAACATGCCTCCTATATAGCTTAACTCAGCAAAATATGCGTTTCTATGTACCATTTATTATTCTGATATTATTGCATAGTAAGCTATATGCCCAGGATAACAATACCAACATACCAGTGCGTCCGAACTGTATCATACATGTTATGGATGCAGACACAAAACTTCCCGTAAGAGATGCAATAATTACCAGCTCAAAGGGAGGATGGACCACTGATAAGTACGGTAATGCTGTGGTTGATATTAGTAATGCAGGAAAAGAAGTGCATATATCCATATTGGGGTATGAGACACAACAGCTACAAACTCAGCCCGGAGTGTACAACTACCAAGTAGCTTTGAAACGTATTTACCATACCATGAGCAATGTGGAGATAAAAACCGGTAAACTTCATATAGACAGCCTTATAAAATTAGCAGCAGAAAGGGTTCCTCAAAACTACCCGCAAAGTAATACTGCATTAGATGCTGCTATTGAGTTGTATCTGCTTCGATCAACGGACACAATACTTCAGGTAAGCAAACAGCTGGAGATGTACAACAAAAAGAAAAACACATGGCTGGAGTATAATATCTACAGTCATGCATCTGATAAACTTTTCTTTACTGTTGATAAGGCAACATACAGTGAAGTAAAAAATTATGTGATCCACACCATCTTCCTGCCGGAGCAACCTTTTGCCGAAGGTCTGTTTTACGTAGCTGACAATATTACTAAATATACAGTAGTGCTATCTACCTTCACCGAAGGAGGCGACAAGTACTATGACATAGTCTTGATGTCAGCAGACGAAAGTAAAACCAAATACCCGTTGCTTGCACGACTAATGGGATATGGAGGTGACAATAACCCTAACTCGGATAAAAAGTATGTAAGCGTTCATGAAATAATACTAAACTCTCGCAATATGGCTTTAGTGTTCAACCAGAATATCAATGTAGAAGCTAGTGAAAAGGCCAGGGAAGAACTACTAAAATTATCAAACAGGAATGATATTCGCGACTGGTTAAACGATGCCTTCGTAACTAATAAGGATTACACTCAATCATTTGTAAGTTTTGTGCCTTATCCCAAAGACACTACCAAGTGGCAACCATACCGTTCTTATTATTCTGACAACTTCATGCATGTGGCATACAGAGGTGACAGTATCGGCAATTATACTTACATCCAGGAATTCAGGTACATACCCAGGGGTATTAATATCAATGAGCCTATAGTTGCTGTAAATCCGTGGACAGAGGTTTATGAGTATTATAAACCACCTGAAGAGAAAAAGAAACGCAGACGCTGACCACTATTGAATAATACTACACCATAGAAGTTGGAAATAACTTACCATTGTTCACGTTCAGGTACTCAATTGCTTCTCCTACTACAAATACGCTGCCTGTAATAAGCAGGGCATCATTTTTGCCCAATGCTTCTCTGGCAGCTTTTATAGCATCTGCAACGGTCAGGTATCTTTCGCCCTGCAGCCCGGCATCCTGGGCAGATGCCTGTAGCTGGCTGGCCGGCATAGCTCGTGGTATATCCGCATTGCAGAAGTAATAAATATTGTCTTTAGGATATAGTGCCAATGCAGCAGCCACATCTTTATCTTTTACAAAGCCCGTGACTATGTGCTTCTTTTTGGCGGGTATGTTGGCCCATTGTTTCATAGCGCCTGTTAACCCTGCAGGGTTGTGTGCTACATCGGCAATGATGAGTGGTTCGCTTTGTAATACGTCCCAGCGGCCACGCAACCCTGTCAGTTTCTTCACTTTTGACAGCGCCCTGAAGGTTACATCCATAGGTAGTTCCGCCAGTCCTGACGATACCAGCACATCTCTTACCGCCAATACGGTCTTTATATTCGCCGCCTGGTAGTCGCCCAACAGGTCGGTAGTTACGTCGTGCATCTCCCTGCGGCCACGATGTATAGCTTTGAAGGTCTGGTACTGCAGGTCGTTTTTGGTGCGTACCATATCCCACATACTTTCGGCATGGTACACCACGCTTTGTTTATGCAACGAGTTTTCAAAGAACACGCCTTCTGTTTCAGGACGCTGCTCTCCTATTACCACAGGTACGCCCTGCTTGATGATACCTGCTTTTTCAGTAGCTATCTCAGCCAAAGTATTACCCAGGAACTCCATATGGTCGAAGCCGATATTGGTAATAACAGATAACAATGGTGTGATAACATTGGTACTGTCCAGCCTGCCCCCCATACCTGTTTCTATAATAGCTACATCTACTTCCTGCTCAGCAAAGGCCGCAAAGGCCATACCTACTGTTATTTCGAAAAACGATGGTTCGATCTCTTCTATCTGCTCTTTATACTTCTCTACAAAATCAACTACCCACTCCTTGCTCACAGGTTCACCATCAATACGTATGCGTTCCCTGAAATCAACCAGGTGGGGCGAAGTATATAAACCCACTCTGAAACCCGCCTCCTGAAATACCGCCGCAAGCATATGGGTAACACTACCCTTACCGTTGGTGCCTGCCACATGTATGCTCTTAAACTTTTGCTCCGGGTGACCCAATACTTCACATAGCTTAATGGTATTGGTCAGGTCCTTCTTAAAAGCCGCCGCACCTATGCGTGTAAACATAGGCAGCTGTTCATATAAATAATTGACTGTTTGCTGATACGTATTTTGCTCCTGCATGTCGTATTAAGAACGGGTTTTGAATACAAAGGTAATATTCCCGAACTGTTCTTCAGGTGCTGAGTCACTTTTATTGAAACGTATACTGCTTACCTTCTTCAGGGCTATCTCCCTCAATTGCGAGTTGCTGGACGATACGATACGCCTGTCTGTAATGATTCCCTGCCTGTTTACGGTAATGCGCACGGTAACCTGCCCGCCTTCTTTAAACTCCGCATCCCTTGGAGGATATGCGACAATGTTTCGTCCTTTAAGATCATGGTTGATACCACCGCCACTGCCCGGAGTGCCTTCGTAGTTGCTTGCTCCAGGTGTACCGCCCGGCACTCCCCGATCACTATTGCCCGTAGTATTACCCTCACTGCCACCTTCAGCATCTGTATTTGCACCGTTGCCCCCGGTACCTGTGCTGCCACCATATACATAGCGCGCTTTTTGTGTGGGAGTAGTATTGTTATTGGCGGGACGGTCGTTACGGCCCGGCCTGTTGGTATTAGCAGGATTTGTAGTGTTTGCCTTTTTAGTTTCGGTAGTACTTACAGCCGGGGCTTCAGGATCGTCACTTTTAACTATATCTGCCGGCAGATCAGTTTGTGCGGTGGTGCTCATGCTGGTGCTTGTAGCATTATCCGGAGCCGGCTCTCCTATCGACATGGGCTGATTGGTACCATAGCAGTCCAGCGATGTACCGAGGTTTACCTCCATTCCCATATCCTCAGGGCTTTCCATTTCGGGCACTTTGTAAGTAATGAAGAAGAGCAACAGTAACAGCAACGCATGCGCACCAACCGTCCATGCCACGGCCCTGCTATCTACTGCTTTGTCCTGTTGTTGTGCTACGCTCATCTTTTCAAAAGTAAAAAATCAAAATTCAAAAACGACTGATTGTATATATTTTAACGATTTGACAGAATTTAGTGCGCAAAGTTATTGTCATAGTCGGCCATGCGCTCAACAGGCGGGTTGAAATAACCGAATTTGACATTGGGGAACTCTTCGTGTATTAGCTCCATCATTTGCTTGATACCAAGACATTCACCTGTATCTACAGCGCCTATTTTGCCCAGGTACCAGTCAGGGTCTATATTAAAATTACGCCACTGTATCATACTCAGATCAGTGTATTTGATAACCTCACGCAGCGCTTCATACTCCGCAACGCTATCCGTCATACCCGGGAATGCGAAATAGTTGATAGACGCCCAGCCACCATATTGGCGCACTATCCTCAGGCTCTCAATAATGTCCTGCATCTCATAGTTGTTGGGCAGGTAATATGGCGTGTATACCTCTTTGCGTACAGAGTTGGTACTGACACGTATGCTGTTCAGTCCGGCTTTCATCAGCTTTTCCACCGCATCAGGTTTACTACCATTTGTATTAATATTGATACTACCTCTTTGTGTATGCTTGCGTATCTCTATAATTGAATCGCGAATGGTTTCCCACATCAGCAAAGGCTCTCCTTCGCAACCCTGCCCGAAACTGACTATCGGGTATGGTGCGCTTTCCAGGTGGGGTACGGTATACTCAACAATCTCCTCCGCTGTCGGCTTAAATGAAAGCCTGTCCTGCGGTGAGTATATTTCTTCATCCTCAGGCTGAAAGGAAATACAACCTACACAGTTGGCATTGCAGGCAGGGGATGAGGGTATCGGGCACTCCCAGCGGCCCATGAAATAATTACGTGCCGCAGGGCAGCTGTATGTCAGTGCACAGTTCTCCGCAATATGTTTCACCAACCTGTTGTGCGGGTAAGCCGCCATCATCTTATCAACACCCTCTTTCACTTTAGCATCATCAAAGCCGCTATGCTCCTGGCGGATATCATCTTCAATACGTACAGCCGCAACGTAGAACTTATCATCGTGCCAGCCTGCCGCTGTATAACAGTATAGTGGCAGTAACTGGGCCTCGGGCAGACTCTCATATGCCGCAATATATAAACTGGTGTGCGCAGGCGGTACAAAAGCCGCAACCGCCCAGCCCTTATCGCAGAGGCGCATCTCCCCCGTCTTCACATCAATGCCTATGCCACGCCTGTCCGGCAATTCATACAAGCTACCTCCATCCGGTAGTTCTATCCAGTCTTCCTGCTCCAACGGTATAGCGTCCCAGCCTGTACGGCCAATAGCGTAAAGGCTTGTGTCCTCATATATATTCCCATCCCCATCGCTGTACAACAGGTAAGGGCTATCTGCCGGATGCTTTATTGCTGACTCAGTACTCATATTCAAATATTCAATATCAATCTGCAAAGTTACCTTGATTTAAGGGATTAATGGCAGTTGTCACTAATAAGTTCACAACGAGTGCCTGAATCGATGTTTTGTTGTGTTTTGTTGCAGTTTTCGCAACAAATATTGTTGCATTATGAAACAATTTAAAAATAACAACAATACACAAGATGTTAAATAACAATAACTTGCAATGGAATTGTTGCAATTTGTTGCGTTTTTCGCAAGTATTTAGAGTTGCACCGATCGAATTTGCCCGGATCAGTCCTCCTGTACAGTAAACAGCTATAGCAGGAAAACCACTGTGATAATACTTCAGACCGGGTACAAATGAAGATAAGGAAAGGTTCATGCGCAACAATATTTACAATAACAAATATACGCATAATAAATAATAATATAAAATTTATTATCCGCTATAGCCGCTATTTAAAAGTTGATGTCATATAATGAAGCCAACTCCATCAATTGCTTCAGATTTTCCGTCTCTGTTTTTTCGTAGATCCTCTTCTTCAGGGTAGAAACTGTGCTCATACCAAGGTTGAGCGTTTTTGCAATAGATTTTGTAGGATGTCCGTTGAGTACATAGTGGATCACTTCAAGCTCCCTGGGAGAGAGCGAAGAAAATGGATTTTTTTGTTTGATGGCATTATGCTCAATAGCAGGGGGAGGGTCATTATGTAAAAACCTTTTCAGCATTATTAAAGTACTGTCTTCGCTGGTAGATTTTGACAGGAAATAATGTACATCGTATTGCCTGAAGGCTTCCGCATAAACTTCCGCCAGTTGCATACTAAAGATCATTATATTAAGCGAAGGATACAGCTTTTTAATGTTGCCAATCACCTCAAGCGCGGTACCATCAGAAAAAATAATATCAAGTATCAGGTGGGAGCAATGTCTTTTCATCAATTCAGACATTAGTGAATTGCAATTTGTTGTTTCCCTTACATCAGTATATCCCAGGTTAGCCTGTAATAATAATTTCATCCCCTTCCTGATCAAACTGTGGTCATCGGCAATAATTATGGATGGTTGCATAAAAGATATAACAGGTACCCGATTGCCGACAAGCAATCAAATTACCAGTTCAATTATATTTATATTTCTCTCTTAGTTGACAGTACAAATTTGTACAATTTATTTAATAATCACAGTAGAATTAATTCTACAAGAAAAATCACCGTCAAGTGCTATTATTGCGGCACTTTTACAAAACTATTGCCACAGCATGAACAGCAACAGGTTTTCAATTACATTAGAAAATGAAATATTCAACTTCATAAAGGTGTATGAAGAAGGTGATAATTTTTACTTATACGTACTTTCTAACAGCACCAGCAAAAATGGCTTTTTCATTACGCGCACGCATACCGGCAAATGGCAAATTGCCAACAAGGTACTTGTTGTAAAAGAGATCTTACAGATCGAACATAAACTGATTTCATTAATTGAAGAGCGACTCAATACACAGCTAACGCACTAATAGCCAAAATTAATACCCAGCCTGATAGCTACAGTATTACGGTAAGGGCTGTTAATATCCTGCAACACATCATAGAGTATCATAAACACCATAGAAGCCCTGTCTCCTATGGGCTGGCGAATACCACCACCTAACAGCACGCTGGGTACGGTAAGTGTAGTATTTTTTGTGATAACGGGGGGTGGATATTGTGTAAAGTCGTTGGTGTACTCTTTATAGCTGGAAATATTATGCTCATACTCTACATGCGCGAAAATATTGTTCCATATTGTGCGACGCATCCATACACTGGGCGAGTAAAAATGTGCATTAAGCGGGTGTAGCTCCGCCTGTGCGGTAACAGGGTCTACCACTACGCTGAAGTAATCTTTGATGCGCAGGTACTGGTAGCCAAAACCTATACCGGCAGAAAAATTGTCTGTTAATTTATACCCAAGGATAGGCGTAACACCTACATTGGTAACACCAGACGCTATGCCAAACAGCCCCCATCCACCAAATATTACCCTTGACGGGTCTATCAATTTATCACTTTTGATATTTGTTTCTTTACGGTTGAGTGGTTTACCGGAACTACTGTATACATCTTCCTGCGCCTGTACATTTACTGCCAGTGCCAAACCTAATATTGCCGAAAGTAGTACTCGCTTCATAATATAATAAGTATTTAGGGCTGTAACGAAGTTAACATAAAACGAAATAAGAACCCGTAATATTACATTACATCGCTACACCGAATTGTAAAAAATATCACAAAATCATGTGAATATCTTACCGGGATTGAGTATACCGTTAGGGTCGAAAGTAGTTTTGATGGCTTTCATCAGTTCCAGTTGTGTTTTACCAAAAGCAATATCTATATATTGCTTCTGTACCAGCCCGATACCATGCTCACCGGAAATTGTGCCTCCCATGCGTACCGTTTCTTTAAACAACTCCCTGATAGCAACAGGCAACTTATTATTCCAGTCATCATCATTCATATCCCCCTTTACAATATTTATATGCAGGTTACCGTCGCCGGCATGACCATAACATACAGACCTGAAACCATACTTCTGCCCTAACCGTTTTACCACAGACAATAACTCAGGCAAAGCGGCACGTGGTACTACGGTGTCTTCTTCTTTATATACCGAGTTGGATTTTACCGCCTCTCCCACCTTCCTGCGCAGTGCCCATAACATTTGCTTCTGTTCGTGACTATCGGCAAACAGAATATCGCCTGTATCAAAACCCTGAAGTACCGCTGTAACCTGTTCAGCCTCTTTATACAGAGTTTCAGGGTAATTGCCATCCAGCTCTATGAGTAAGTGCGCCTGTATATCGTCGGGCAGGGTTACAGCACTTGATTCCGTGTATCTCATCGCCCAATCCAATGCGTCGCGCTCCATAAACTCCAATGCCGAAGGCGTGATACCTGACAGCATAACAGCGTTAACAGCCGAGCAGGCTTCTGTAGCTGAGCGGAACGGCACCAGCAATAGCAGGTCGTGCTGAACTGCGGGAATAAGCCTGAGAACTATTTTGGTAATAACCGCCAGTGTACCCTCACTACCTACGATCAGCTGTGTGAGGTTATAACCCGTTGCATTCTTGAGGACATTTGCCCCCGTCCACATCACGTCACCCGTTGGCAACACCACTTCCAGGTTCAATACATAATCCTTCACTACACCGTACTTAACCGCTTTCGGGCCTCCTGAACTTTCGGCCACATTACCGCCGATGAAACAAGAGCCTTTGCTGGCAGGGTCCGGCGGGTAGAACAATCCATGAGCCTGTACATGTTCCTGCAATTCCTGTGTAATTATGCCCGGTTCAACTGTTACCTGGAAATTGTCTGTATCCAGGTTGACAATACTGTTCATGCGCCTCATATCCAATACAACGCCTCCGAAAGCAGGCAGCGCACCGCCACTCAAGCCCGTACCCGCACCGCGAGTAGTTACCGGCAGCAAACGTTTATTACAATATGCCAGCACTTTACTCACCTCATCAGTATCAGCAGGCTGCAGCACCAGTTCAGGCATATGTACCAGGTCCTCTGTCTGGTCTGAAGCAGCTATGGTCAACAACTCCTTATCATCTAACACATACTTTCCGCCAATAACAGACTTAAAGAAACTCACATCATCAATACCGACCTTATTGAAATTCATGTAACAAAGTTCTTATTCCTGCGATTAAAGTAAAGAGCGATTTAACATGTTTTTACAAAATTATAGTACCTTGTTTTGCATAGTACTATATTTTTCACTACATTTGCATCATAAACAGTAGCAGATGAACATAGAAAATACCGAATCGCAGATGAAGAAGGGCTTGCTGGAGCTATGCATACTGGGCATTATACGTAAGGAAACCGAGGCTTACCCGAGTGATATACTGGAGCAGTTGAAGAGCAGTAAACTGGTAGTACTGGAGGGTACTTTATATCCATTGCTTACCAGGCTTAAGAATGCAGGGCTTTTGAGCTACAGGTGGGAGGAGTCTCCCTCCGGGCCGCCGAGAAAATATTTCGCACTTACAGAAGAAGGTGAAGCTATATATGAAAAGCTGAAAACCGCCTGGACAGAATTAAGTACATCAGTCAATCATTTAACCACTACATTATAATAAACAGACTATGCAAAGAATCATACAGATAACCATTGGTGGCCGGGTAATACCCATTGAGGAGCTGGCCTATGCACGCCTGAACGATTACATTACGCAACTGGAAAGACAGTTTGCCGGAGAAGCAGGACGTGATGAAATAATACTGGATATAGAAAACCGTATTGCGGAATTGTTCGCCATAAGGCTGGAAAACGGTGCGCAATCGATAGATGTATCGGACGTGCAAAAGGTAATAGCAACCCTGGGAGACCCCAGCGATTTCAGCGAGGGTGCGTCTTCAACAAACGACTATAAGTCGGCACACCAGGGCGGCTATCAATATACACCACCATACGAGTCGAGCACAAGAAGGCTGTACAGGAATCCTAACGACAAGATGCTGGGCGGCGTCTGTAGCGGTATAGCCAATTACTTTGATATTGATACCGTACTGGTGCGTTTGGTATTCGCTATCATGTTTCTTACCGCCGGTGTAGGCCTGCTGGCATACATACTGGCATGGATCATTATTCCTGTGGCACGCACGCCACAGGAAATGTATTATATGAAAGGCGCGCCACCCATGGACTTTCAAACCATGAAAAAAAATATGGGCAATGAGCTGCAGGACCTGAAAAAGAAAGGTGAAGAGATGAGCAGAGAACTGAAAGACTTTTTCAGCAATAAAAAATAACCAAATGGGTATACATGTTTGTTGTATCCACGCATATCAACCTGCTTGTTTAGGCAGGTTTTTTATTGAGGGGTAAAAATAGTTTTCAGGTCTGCAAGCGTAACCGGCTTAATTACATACCCTGATACATCTGAATAAGACTTAGCCCGTTGAACATCTTCGTCATGAATAGATGAACTAACCATATACACCAGCACTTCTTTGGCCATCATGGGTTTGAGCTTAATAAACTCTTCCATGAAATCCCATCCATCCATTACCGGCATGTTAATATCAAGCAAAATAACATCGGGCAGACTTTCTGATTTCGTAATAACGGGTTCCAGGTACTTAATAGCTTCCTCGCCATTTCTGAAAACAAGCATATTATCGCAAAAGTCGTGCATCTCAATAAGTTTTTTCAAACCAAAAACATAGATGCTATCGTCATCAACTATACAGGCCAGTTCAATTCTTTTCATCGGATATAAATTTTAAATGTAGTTCCCTTATTTTCTTCACTTTCAACCTCTATTCTGCCTCCCATTGCTTCTACCTGGTTCTTAGTAATAAACAAGCCTATACCTTTTGCATCTTCGTTGCCGTGGAAAGTCTTATACATACCAAACAGCTTCTTTCCATTACGCTCCATATTTATCCCTAAACCGTTATCTGCAATTTCTAAAATTTTCTCGTCATTTGAAAGGCTCATTCCTATTTTAATCACCGGTTGTCTTTCCTGCGAACGGTATTTAATAGTGTTTGATAAAAAATTAAGCAGGATACTTTCCAGGTAGGCTTCATTATACATTACTACAACATCGTCCGGCACATTATTCTCAATACGTACATTGTACTTATTGATCTCCCCCGATAGTGTCTGTATGGTTTTCCGTATGTATGAGTTCAGATTCAACTCTTTTAACTGCTCAGAGATATTAGTGTTGATGGAAACAACCTCATTCAGGTGAACAATAGTTTCAGAAAGGTTGTTCGATACACTCATCATATGAGTTAACAGGTCTGACTTTTCCTGCGCGTCTTCTGTGTTACCATACAACTCGAGCAGCAGCGCCAGGTTTCCGGTGTGTGAGCGCAGGTTGTGTGAAACTATATGGGCGAAATTGAACAGCCTGGTATTCTGCTCGTTTATAGTTTGTACTGTTCGTTGCAGATGCTCTTCTGTTTTTTTCTGCTCTGTAATATCAACTGCTATGCCGAGGAATCCTGTTATATTCCCATCACCGTCTTTAACAGACGTCACAACCAATTGTACAGGGAAGGTGCTTCCGTCTTTCCTGACGTATGTCCACTCCCGCGATTCGAATTTTCCTTGTTTAGCGTATTCAACAAATACATCAAAGCCCTCAATTTTCCTGTTGAATATCTCCGATAGTTCTTTACCTCTTGCAACTACTTCATCCTTAGCATGTATTATTGCCGGTGTCTGTTTATTGATCATTTCATCAGCAGTATAGCCTAAGAGTGTTTCAGACCCCTTACTGAAATGCTTGATCAGTCCTTCCTGGTCGGTTGCAATTACAGATACCTGTGTAATAGACTCAAACAATGACGTTAACTCCTGGTTAGCGCGATTCAGCTCTTGTTCCGCTAATTTTCGTTGGGTAATATCTTCGATCTGAGAAATAAAATGTACCGGTGTACCGTCTGCTGTACGAACCAATGATACACTGAGTAAAACCCACACTATGTGGCCGTACTTGTGGTAATATCGTTTTTCCATTTTATAGGAATCGATCTTACCTTCCAGCAACTGAAGAACGTTATTGAGGTCCAGGTCCAGATCTTCCGGGTGGGTTATGTCCTGGAATGTTTTAACTAACAATTCCTCTTCAGGATAGCCGGTTATCTCGCAGACCTGCTTGTTTACCCTCAGCCATTTACCTTCCGGCGATACCAATGCTATACCTATCGCAGAGTTTTCAAAAGCTTCGCGGAAACGCACTTCGCTTTGCGCGAGCTCTTCCTGTATCCTTTGTTGTGCGTCTATATCCTGGAAGGTGCCATATGCTTTTATACACACACCATCGCTGAATTCAGCCTGGCCTACCGCCCTGACCCATTTCTCTTTACCGGTACCTGTAATTATCTGTAACTGCAGGTCGTACGGAGTACCGTCTTGCGCCAGTTGACCAAATGCTTTAGTAATACGATCCCTGCTTTTTCCCTTTTTAAAGAACTCTATTGCCGTATCCAGTTCAGGCGAGTAACCGTCCGGCACCTCATGTATCTGTCTTGTGACTTCGGACCAATAAACATTACTTGTAGCTAAATTGACCTCCCATGCACCGATACGTGCCGCTTCGTTTGTTTTTTCGAGAAAACGCTGAGCAGAACGCAACTCCAGTTCCGCCTCTTTTTGCCTGGTGATATCAATATGGCTACCTACCATCTTCAGCGGTTCGTCACCATCCCACTCTATTACTCTGCCGGTAGACATTACCCAAACGGTATCGCCATTCTTATGCCGGTATCGCACCTCATTATTATAAGGGATCGCTCCCTTACTTTGCACATGCTCTTTGTAGTTATGCAGAACAATATCAATATCTTCAGGGAATATGTGTTGCTTCCATGTTTCAGGCGAATTGGCTAACTCATGATCTTCATACCCGAACATCTTTTTGTAAGAAGGACTGATATATTCTTCATGCTCTTTTATATTCCAATACCAATAACCGGCAAATGTATCTTCCAGGATGATCTTGTATATATCATCACTCAAATGTCTCTCCTCCATGTAAGAATATTAGATGTGCACTCCTCTGTTATTACACATTAATGAACAGCAAATTTATGAATAGGTTCGTAATAATTAGAATAAAAAACTATAATAGAATGTACATTAGTGCTAAAATCGCGCATTTACGTGCATTTACGACCAAAAAATTAAACTCATTTTAATACTACAGGATATCTCATTATGAACGACCTGAAAAAAAGAAGAATACCGTTACATTTTAAGATCATCATAGGCCTTGTATTGGGTGTGGCATGGTCGTTTGTATCAGGCTACCTTGGTCTAAAGAGCTTTACGCTGAACTGGATCGCTCCTTTTGGCGATATATTCATCAACCTGCTGAAGCTGATTGCCGTACCGTTAGTGTTGTTCTCGATAATAGACGGCATAGCAGGATTATCAGACACAAAACGGCTGGGCAGGCTGGGTGTAAAAACGCTGAGCATGTACCTCATCACGACAGTTACAGCAGTGAGCCTTGGTTTAGTATTAGTGAATGTTGTAAAGCCGGGTAATAAAATAAGCAATGAGCTGCAAACCGTTAACCGTCTCTCTTACGAAATATGGGCGAAAGACAATAATGTAAAAGTAAAAGACGGGAAACACTATTTAGATAATCCGGAATATGCTCAGTACCTGACAGAGGCACAAAGCAAACTCTCACAGGAGGAAAGTAATACCACGATTGAACAGAAAATGCAAACAGCCAAGTCGCAGAAAGACAAAGGGCCTTTGCAGTTTTTAGTAGATATGGTGCCGAGCAATATCTTCTTATCATTCAACGACAGCCTGATGCTGCAAGTGATATTCTTCGCCATATTCTTTGGTATAACACTCATATCACTACCGCGCGGCAAAGTGGAAGGCATGGTGGCATTTGTTGAGGCAGGTAGTATGATCTTCATAAAAATGGTGGATATAGTGATGAGGGGCGCACCATATTTTGTATTCGCATTGATGGCCGGCAAACTCACTCAAATGGCGAATGATAATACAGATCGTATCATCAACCTGCTGGGGGCTATTACCACTTATATGGTCGTTGTCATTGCAGGCTTATCCTTCCTGGCATTTATACTCTACCCATTGCTTATTACGCGCATTGTAAAAAAACTCAGCTACCGCGGATTCTTCAAAGCGATAGCTCCCGCACAGTTCCTGGCATTCTCATCCAGCAGCTCGGCGGCTACGCTACCTGTAACAATGGATTGTGTGAACAAGAACCTTGGCGTGAAAGAAGAAGTAAGCAGTTTTGTATTACCCATCGGCGCAACTGTAAATATGGATGGTACCAGCCTGTACCAGGCAGTAGCGGTTGTATTCCTTGCGCAACTGCATGGTGTTGACCTGACCTTTGCACAACAGGTGACTATTGTTCTGACTGCGACACTGGCATCTATTGGTACAGCAGCTGTACCAAGCGCAGGGCTTATCATGCTGATAATTGTATTACAATCTGTAGGGTTAAACCCGGCATGGATAGCGTTGATATTTCCTGTAGACAGGATACTGGACATGTGCCGCACGGTAGTGAATGTGACAGGTGACACAACAGTGGCGACAATAGTAGCCAGCTCTGAGCAAATGATCGATTATCCTCCAAAACAGGAATAATTATTCCCGCTCGTGGTTTCCCCAGGCTGTATCATAACTGTCAAGTGCTTGCTTGTATTTTCTGTAAATAGATTTCCTGAGTCGTTTGGGTGCAATAACCCTGACGCCTTCACCAAAACCCATGATCTCTTTTTCCAGTTCGAAGTTTAGCTGCACTGTGATCTGGATAAGAATGCTGCTCTTCCATCTTTTCAATACTTGTTGCGAATGGTGCAAAGGTTTTGTTTCAATATAGGGCGCATGCTGATTTGTAACTTCCAGCAACACATTGCTCGGGCGTGAATTGTGTGCAACGGTCACACCAATAACATCTTTATAAAAATCTGTTGCGCTGATACGGTCGTTCGGCAGGTATTTAACTTTGTCTGCAATACGCACAGTTACTATCCTGTCTAATGCAAGGTTTACAACCTGACCATCCTCCTGCCTGATACCTACTGCAAACCAGCGGTTTTTAAACTCTTTGAGCCACCATACATGAAAATAGAATGTATTGGCCTGGCGAGCTTTGAATGATTTGTATTCCAGCTCAACAGCCTTACGGTTGATAACAGCGTTGTAAATAATATCAAGGTACTCCAGTCCTTTCAGTTGCTCATTCTTCTCAAATTCAATTACAGATTCTGTGCGGTTGGCAGCTGTGTACACATGGTCTTCCAGTTTCTGCACTACTTCATTCAGCGATGTAAAATGCGAAAAGCCCTTGAACTGCTTCAGTACTTCTACTGCTTCGTTCATGCGCTCCAGGTCTTGCGTACTAAGCGGTATATTGGTAATACTGTACTCCGCATCTTCGTAAGTGTAGTATTTCTTTTCTACGATAATAATAGGAGCATTATAGCCTAATTTATCGCTGCGCATCATCTGTATATCTGCCTGTATCGTACGTCTGCTGATACCTTTATCTATTCCTTCATATTCATACAAAGCGTCTGAAACCTTGTCTATCAGCATATCCAGCGTCCACCTGCGCTGCCTGTTGCGCAGGCAGGCATCAATGGTCTTGTAGCGTATCAGTGCATTCCTGTTTACAGGCATGGAAAGTTTTTTTTGAAAAATAATGAAAATAATTTTTACTGCGCAGAAAGATTGCGCACATGGGTAACATCTTTGTATCATCAAGTTAAAAAACAGACCAAAATGAAACCACTGACATTAACCGGAAAAGACTTACTGGCAATCGGATATCCTCAGTCTGCAGCAATAGCTGAAGCAATAGAAGTTGGCACTAACAACTACAACGAGGAGCAAAAAGATGTCGCGTTGGCGCAGCTGACGGAAGTATTAAATCAGCCTGAATCATACATCAACCACGAAGTATTTGGTGTGATAGCCGACAAGCTGATAATTAAAGACGAAACAATAGCATTACAGGAGCAGCTGGATTACGCTGTATATGGTGCTGAACATATTGAGGACGGTGCGCACAGGCAGATGGAGCTGGCCACAAGGCTGCCCGTTAGCATAGCAGGTGCTTTAATGCCTGACGCGCACCAGGGATACGGATTACCCATCGGAGGTGTACTGGCTACTAACAATGCCATCATACCTTATGGCGTAGGCGTGGATATAGGATGCAGAATGTGCCTGAGTATATATGATATACCGGAGCAACATTTCAAGGATAATATCATGCAGTATAAAAGAGAGCTGATAGCCGGAACAAAATTCGGTGCAGGTGCCGGGTTTCAAAAGAAAGAAAAAAGCGACCATGCAGTACTTGAAGATCCGACTTTTGAGATGAATAATTTCGTAAGACACCTAAAAGACAAAGCATATGCACAGTTGGGCTCATCAGGTGGTGGTAACCACTTTGTGGAATGGGGTATCATGGAGATACTGACAGAAGATAATGAGTATAACCTGCCATTGGGTAAATACCTGTCATTACTTACACACTCCGGTTCAAGAGGGTTGGGTGCAATGATTGCCAACCACTACACAAAGCTGGCCAAAAGCCTGAGCAAGTTACCTAAAGAGGCTTTGAACCTCGCCTACTTTGACCTTGATAGTCATGAAGGGCAAGAGTACTGGGCTGCAATGAATCTTGCGGGTAATTATGCAAGTGCCTGCCACGAGGTGATACACAATAAGCTGACAAAAGCTATTGGTGGCGAAGTACTGGCGAGGGTGGAGAACCACCACAACTTTGCCTGGAAGGAACAACTGAACGGGCAGGAAGTGATCGTACATCGTAAGGGTGCAACACCGGCAGGTAAGGGAGTGCTGGGTATCATACCGGGGTCGATGACCGCACCGGGGTACTTAGTGAGAGGAAGAGGTGATGTTGCGTCGATCAATTCAGCATCGCACGGGGCAGGAAGACAGATGAGCCGTACACAGGCAACCAGAACATTTAATAAGCAATCGTTAAAAGCTATGCTGAAAGAAAAAGATGTAATGCTGATAGGTGGCGGACTGGATGAGGCACCGGGTGCGTATAAAGACATCAATACCGTGATGGCTGCACAAACCGATCTGGTAGATGTACTGGCAAGGTTCAAACCCAAGATGGTGAGAATGGCTGACGATGGTAGTCGTGAAGATTAGGCGGCAGATAAAAACGACAATGTTCTTTGAATATAAAAAGACTCCTTTGATACAAAGGAAAAGAAGGTGTTGCTCTTGTGTTAGCATCAGACCGGATGATGGTTTCTGTATAGCCACATAGTATTGCATGCCACTGGCATAGTAATATGCTGCTGGGTTAATACATCAACATCCACGACCAACAGGTTGGAGGTTCGAATCCTCCCTCCGGAATTCCGGAGTAACTCAATCTGGTAGAGTGGTTGACAGACGCAGGTTCGAATCCTGCTCCCCTTTTACGGGATAGCTTAGTGGATAAAGCGGCGGATTTAGGTTCCGATCAATGAAGCGGCAGCTTCTGAAACATGCACAGTGAGAAAGCGCTGTAGCAGCAGGCCTAAAGGTTCTACGAACCGGGAAGGCACTTGCTATATGCCAGGAACAAGCGGATACCGTTTGTCTGTGTCGAAATGCTTTGCGTACCGGGATCATCAGGAAGTGATTTGATGACGAGCGTACAAAAACCATTCTGACAACGGATATACTCAAGGTTGTTTCCGTGTACGGCAAGGTGCTGCTACGGTTGCTTTCTTAAATTAAAAACTAAACATGAACACTTAAACCGAGTAATTATGCAAAGGGTAAAAGTAAAAGCCTACCACATAGGTTTAAAATACAAAAACGGACGGTATATAAAAATACTGAACGAGGGCACGTACTGGCAGTTTGCAGACGAAGAGATAACTGCTTATAACCTTGCCAAAATATATGTAGCTCCTGAAAACATCAACATACTCATGCAGGATGCTGATTTTGCCGCAGCAGCGACTATTGCTGAAGTAGGCGACAACGAACGTGTATTGCTGTACGCAAACGGACTGTTCAAGCAAGTGCTGCACCCGGGCAAATATATATTGTGGAACGATGTAGTAAACTACAAAATGGTAACAATAGACCTGAACAATATATACCTGGCTGAAGATGTTGACAAGACAACATTATTGAAATCTGAAATAGCACGGATAGTAACAGTACATACAATTGAGCCATGGGAGAAAGGTGTACTGTACATCAACGGACAGTTTGACAAGGTGATAGAGCCCGGTGTGTACTACTTCGTTAAGAATGATATACCTGTATTGCTACAGAAAGTAGATATGCGTTTGCAACAAACAGACGTAAACGGACAGGAAATACTGACAAAAGACAAGGCAGTATTACGTATCAATTTTTACGCACAATACCGTGTAGCTGATATAATGAAAGCACTGGTAGAGAACCGGGATATGCATGGCCAGTTGTACACTTTGTTACAGTTATCCGTTCGCGAGTACGTTGGTGGATATACACTGGATGAGTTGCTGGAAAAGAAAAACGAGGTAGCAGCTTTAGTGCTGGAAACCATCCGAAACAAGGCAACCAAACTGGGTGTAGACATAACAGACTGTGGTATCAAGGACATCATATTACCCGGCGATGTAAAAGACATCATGAACCAGGTATTGATAGCTGAGAAACGCGCACAGGCAAATGTTATCACACGCCGTGAAGAAACTGCCGGTACACGCAGCATGCTGAACACAGCAAAGCTAATGGAAGAAAACGAAATGTTGTTCCGCCTGAAAGAGATGGAATATGTAGAGAAGATAGCGGAAAAAATAAACGGCATATCCGTTTCCGGCAATGGCGACCTGATAGGACAATTAAGCAAAATATTTGTACCTGCTAAAACAGGTGCAGATAAGTAGGAGCGGCCCCACCCTGCAACCGCAGGGTGGGTTTTGATTTTTTAATTCACCTCGCAACAAGTGCCCATTGTTGCCAAGTCATTTACCTCGGCCTGGCTGAGCGCTTTATTGAAGATGATTATATCATCTAATGAGCCTTTATAATAGTTACCGATAAATAAATCTCCATTATCCAGTACCGGAGCATTTGCTGCTGAACCGGACTGCGTTGTCGACTGCATTACACCATCACGATACAATTTAACCTTGTTGGCATTATTATTATCAAAAACAGCTACCAGGTGATGCCAGCCACCTGTACGCACATATACTTCACTATCACAGCTGAAACCACTGCCGGATGTTTTCGGCATAATCGTTTCATCCCAGACATAAGAGTTTTCACGATAAAACACTGCTCTTCTGCAGTCATAAAGAGCTAATGTCCATGGGCAATTCTTAAGATCGGGTATAGTACTATCCCTTGCCATCAATATTTCATAGATGCCACCCTTTCTTGCACTGTCTGTTGGTTGATACCATAATGATATTGAAAACTGTGACAAGGAACTCAGAAAAGAGGTGTTGCTTGTTGTCAGGTACTCCTGCAAGGTAGTACTACCATTAAACCTGTATGCACAACCAACATTCCCCGACCTGTCCACTCCCGGCGATGCGGTTGTAGGGTTGGTCAGATCGTTGCCATTTCCTGATATATCTTTCAGACTGCCATTACCAAAGGTATAATACGCAATAGTGTTTGCTTTCAACCCTGATGGTAAACAAGGGCTTTCTGTTGGAATTTCTTCTTCAGTATTTTCAGGTTTATTACATGCGTAAAATATGGTTATGCTTAAGAGCATAAAAAGAGCAGGATAAAATATTCTGTTTTTCATATCGTTTGGGTTTAAATACCTGACTGGCATTTGTAGTAGTAATTTACAACAAAAAACACATTACCATTCAAACCATACATTAAATAGCAATGAAAACAGCTAATACTTTAAGCATTGGTTAAAGTATTAATACACAACAAAATGTATACACAAAAAAAAGTCGCCCATGTGGACGACTTGAATGTGGAGCGTACTCCCGTACGTACGGGAAACCGGTGACCTTCCCGCCACGGCGGGACGCTCTAGCCAGCTGAGCTAACTTATTTTCTATAAATAAAAAAGTCGCCCATGTGGACGACTTGAATGTGGAGAGTACTCCCGTACGTACGGGAAACCGGTGACCTTCCCGCCACGGCGGGACGCTCTAACCAGCTGAGCTAACCCCCATGCATTTTTGTATTAACACTTCTTAAAGAACTTATTTCAAACACTGACCTTCCCGCCGCGGCGGGACGCTCTAGCCAACTGAGCTAACTTATTTTCTATAAATAAAAAAAGTCGCCCGTGTGGACGACTTCAATTGTGGAGAGTACCGGAGTCGAACCGGTGACCTCTTGCATGCCATGCAAGCGCTCTAGCCAGCTGAGCTAACCCCCCATGCATTTTTATATTAATACTTCTTAAAGAACTTATTTCAACCACTGACCTTCCCGCCGCGGCGGGACGCTCTAGCCAGCTGAGCTAACCCCCATAATTGATCGGGAGGGCAAATATAGTCAGCATTCCTGTTTTAATCCAAATTTGGCTAACTTTAATTGTACTCAATTGTAAAATTATGTGGAAACAGATACTGACATACCTCTACATACGCAAGCGGGACCCAAACGAGCCAAAGAGCATCGACCTGAAATTTATGCACGGCATGAACAGGATATCCATACTGATGTTCCTGGTAGCTATAATAGTTATGATAGTACGGCTAATTATGAAGTAAGGTTACGATCTCCTCCGCGGCCAGTTCAGACGTATTGTATTTACCCAGTTTGTTCCAGAGTTGAGCATAATCCTGCCGCAGGTTTTCAATGTATGTTTCGTTCTCCAATATCTTGTGCAATTCTATATGCAGGTGTTTTGTATTAAACTCATCCTGTATCAGTTCCTTAATAACCTCTTTGTCCATTATCAGGTTCACCAGCGAAATGTATTTCACATCCACCAGCTTAGTAGCCAGCCAGAATGAAATGGCATTACCCTTATAACAAACTACTTCAGGCACTCCGAACAATGCGGTTTCCAATGTAGCTGTACCACTGGTTACCAATGCAGCCCTGGCCTGTTTTAGCAGGTTATAGGTCTGGTTATTCGCTATCAATACATCCTTATCACCAATAAGTGACCGATATAAACTATCGGGTTGAGAAGGAGCCTGCGCCACTACAAACTGGTAATCCGGGAATTGCTCTACCATTTCCAGCATGATAGGTAGCTTCACCTGAATTTCCTGTTTACGACTGCCTGGCAATAGCGCAATGACAGGCTTTTCACTAAGCTGCTGAACAGGTACGTTATGCTGCTCATGCTCTATAACTTCTGTAAGCGGGTGGCCTACATAGGTCACATCATAGTGCCACTTCTCTTTGTAGTAGTCTACTTCAAAAGGCAGTATGACGAGCATCTTATCTACATCACGCTTAATCTTCTTTACCCTGTTGGCCTTCCATGCCCATACCTGTGGAGAGATGTAATAGACAACTTTGAGTCCCTGTTTTTTAGCCCACTCCGCTATACGCAGATTAAAACCTGGATAGTCTATCAGTACCAATACGTCAGGCTTATAGGCCAGTATATCTTTTTTGCAGAAATCTATATTGCGCAGGATAGTATGGAGATTAGCCAATACCTCAACAAAACCCATAAATGCAAGGTCGCGGTAATGCTTCACCAGTTTTGCTCCGGCGGCCTCCATTTTGTCGCCACCCCAGCATCTTATGTCTGCCTGCTGATCTTTTTTATTTAATGCGCTGATAAGGTTTCCGCCATGCAGGTCACCACTGGCCTCGCCCGCTATGACGTAATAGCGCATTTACCATACAAACTTTAGTAATACAATGAGTACGGCATATAGCATAGTTGCAATGAGTATACCACGTGCTGTCAGGTCGAGCCGCCTGTTGGTATAATAAATAAATGGAATAATATTGGCCAGGATGCTGAAACTGAGTACCAGCGCCGCAGTATCAAAATTATGCGTCAGTATTTTGATAAAAGAATCAAACGATTGTCCGCCAAACTTCACCAGGTACATGATCAGCATACCCGCCATTGGCACGATCAAACCTATAATCAACCCTAATAAAGATACATTACGTTTCATAGCCCTAAATATACCGCTAATATACAAGTCAAAAAATCATTTTGGTAACGTTAGTGTGTCAATGTTGAAAGAATTACCTTTGCAGCCTGATTGATTAAAACCATTTGCATGAATTTCTTTTTAAAAAATATCCCTGAACGTACCCAACAACCCCGTACTTACGGGCTGACAATGGCTATGGATAAGGGTATGGGGCTGGATGATGTGAGGAACTTTATGTCAGTTGCTTCGCCGTTTGTTGATATTGTTAAGTTTGGTTTTGGTACAGCTTTCGTGACTAACAACCTGCGCGAGAAAATAGATATATACAGGGAAAACAATATGCCGGTATATTTCGGCGGTACTTTGTTTGAAGCATTCGTCATCAGGGACCAGTTTGATGATTACCTGAAAGTTATAAAAGACTACGATTTGAAATATGTTGAGGTTTCAGACGGTTCTATAACTATCCCTCACGAGCAGAAATGTGAATACATATCAGAATTAGCCAAACATGTTACTGTTCTTTCTGAAGTTGGCTCAAAAGACGCTGCACACATCATTCCTCCTTACAAGTGGATAGAACTGATGAGAGCAGAACTGGAAGCGGGTGCATCGTATGTAATTGCTGAGGCACGTGAATCCGGTAACGTAGGTATATACCGTGGCAGCGGTGAGGTGCGTGAAGGACTGGTACAGGAAATATTAACGCAGATACCGGCAGAAAAGATCATATGGGAAGCTCCTCTGAAAGCACAACAGGTGTATTTCATGGAACTACTGGGTGCGAATGTGAACCTGGGTAACATTCCTCCTGCTGAGGTATTACCGCTCGAAGCCATGCGTAATGGCTTACGTGGTGACACATTCCATATGTTTTTAGACAAATAATTTTCATAAAAAGGGTAGGCAGATCGCTTACCCTTTTTTATTTCCTCATATTTGCACCATGGGCACAAGGGCATTATATGGACTGATCGGCTACCCGCTGGAACATAGTTTTTCGCCGGAGTACTTTAATAATAAGTTCAAAAAAGAAAATATTGATGCTGAGTACAGGGCATTTCCTTTAGGCTTAATTAATGAATACAAGCCTTTGCTACTCGCCCACCCTAACATTGCGGGGCTGAACGTTACGATACCCTACAAAAGTGAAATAATTGCACAGTTAGATGATATTGATACAGATGCCGCTGTGGTGAAAGCTGTAAACTGCATACGCTTTACCGGTAGCAAGACTATCGGGTACAACACTGATATTATTGGTTTCGCACAAAGCCTCTCTCCGCTATTGCAACCATATATGACAAGTGCGCTGGTGCTGGGCTCCGGCGGATCATCGAAAGCAGTACAATTTGTGCTGAATAAACTCGGCATTGAATTCAAAGTTGTTTCCCGTGCAAAAAAGGGTGATTGTATCACTTATGATGACCTTGACACAAAACAGGTAGAACAACATAAGTTGATCATTAACACCACGCCAGCAGGCATGTTTCCTGATGTGGATGATTGTCCACCAATACCATACAGGGCAATCACAGGAAAGCATCTTCTTTTTGACCTTATTTACAATCCTGCAGCAACTAAATTTCTGCAACTGGGCGAACAACAAGGTGCAGCTACCAAAAACGGGCAGGAAATGCTTGAACTACAGGCAGAGGCTTCGTGGACTGTCTGGAACTTATGATATACCTACAGTATAATAAACGCAGGTAGTTAAAAAGTTGCGCAGGAAAGGCATAGCGGAAATGACCTTTGATTGCTTCACAGGTTTCCAGCCGAACTTGTATTTATAAATAGGGTTCAGCAGGTAGTGTTGCTTGTTCAGCACCTGCAATCCGCTATTTTTCACAATACGTTCAAAACGCTCAATGCTGATCTGTGTATCGTGTATTTCCATCAGCTCAGTTATTACACCCTTATCTTCGCCAAGTGTATTCAGCACACCTTTATACAGCTTTTTAGGCAGTATATGGTAGTATGGCAGCATGGCCATTTTTTTTGTAGCTATCTGTTGGTGTCCTCCAAAAGGCATATACCATGGCGGGAAACCAAAAAATATCTGTCCATCTCTTTTCAGCAGGTTTTTCAGGTATGGTATAAACAGTTCTTGCTGTGGAATATGCTCTATCGCATCTTTCAGTATGATAACATCAAAATGATTCTTGAACCTGTGCAGGAAATCATCATCATATACATTCTGGCAGATGAACTCAGCTTTACCAGCTGCCACATATTCACCTAGATATTCTTTTGCAAGGTCGGTTCGCAAACAGTTCAGGTCTACACCTACACAATTGCAGCCCATCTCTGCAAACGGCACTAATACACCACCTTCCCCACAACCTATCTCCAACACGTTTACACCTTCGTCAAGTGTTTTTGTCTGAGCAATGAAGGGCAATACGTATGAGCGTGAATTATCCACCTGCTGCTCATACCGTAGTTTGTCGTCTTTATGTTGTTTAAGTGCCAATGTATTTTACCATTTAGGGTCAGTAAAGTTAACTTTTTACTTGTTTTGTCAAACCCTGGAGTATCTCTAATTGTTTGCTGATACTGTGATGATGAATTTTTTCATATAATTCTACTATAAACTCGCGGGACAAACCCAGTTGCTCCGCTCTTTCACCACGCGTATTTACAATATCACTCCAGCGTTCAGGCTGGTAGGCTGTAAGGTTGCTATCTTTCTTCAGGCGGCCAATTTTTTCACTTAATTCCATCCTGCGTGCTATCAGGTCTATTATTTCCGCATCTACCCCGTCCATTATCTGGCGCAGGTATTCCAGCTCCATTCCTTCACTCAACCCAATATCACTGTTATCGCGCACTATTAGCTGTTGCAGCATTTTAGCCAATGCATCAGGCGTCACCTGTTGCGCTGCGTCACTCCATGCTTTGTCAGGATCGTTGTGGGTTTCAATCATAAGGCCTTCAAAACCCATATTCATAGCCTTCTGTGCGATATCGGCAACCAGGTTCCTGTTTCCTGTTATATGGCTGGGATCACATATGATCGGCAAGTCGGGCATCCTGCGTTTCAGCTCGATCGGGATAGGCCAGTTGGGCTGGTTGCGATATACAGAAGCGGCATTGTAAGTGGAAAATCCTCTATGTATCGCAGCTATATCCTTAATTCCAACTGCCGCTACCCTTTCAATTGCCCCCTGCCAAAGATCAGCATCAGGGTTAACCGGGTTTTTCACCATTACAGGAATATCTACACCCTTCAACGCATCTGCTATGCGCTGCACCTGGAAAGGATTAACTGTTGTACGTGCTCCTATCCATAATATGTCAACTCCGTATTTCAATGCCAGCTCCACATGTTGCGGGCTGGCCACCTCGGTAGTTACAGGCAGATCATATTGTTGCTTTACTTCCTGCAACCATTGCAAAGCCTCCTCTCCTACTCCTTCAAAAGAACCGGGACGGGTACGTGGCTTCCACACACCTGCACGAAATAGGTGTACAGGCTGCTGTTGCAAAGCACCGGCTATCTCCAGCACCTGTTCACGGGTTTCTGCACTACACGGACCTGCGACTAAAAACGGATTGCCTTTTCCCTTAAAAAATGACATAATGCAAAGATAAACGTCAATTGCCGAAACACAGACTACTAATTATTTATACCACTATTCCCGCTATTGAAGGTATCTTTGCAGCTATGAAGCAACTACCCCTGCTGGCCGACCTTAAAGAAGGTGGCGTGATACTGGTAGACAAACCATACGAATGGACATCTTTTGACGTAGTAAATAAACTGCGTAAACAACTGAAAGTAAAAATAGGGCATGCCGGCACATTAGACCCGCTGGCTACCGGGCTGCTGATATGTTGTACCGGAAAATTCACCAAAAAGATAACAGAATACCAGAAACAGGCTAAAGAATATACCGGCATTTTCCACCTGGGAGCTGTAACACCAACTTACGACCTGGAAAGTGAACCTGAGCAGTTCACCTCTTATGACAACCTCACTGAAGAAGCGATCAGAAATGCTACCGCACAATTCACAGGTGACATTGAGCAATTCCCTCCGATACATTCTGCTGTAAAAAAGGATGGTAAACGCGCCTATGAATATGCACGTGCCGGCAAAGAGATAAAGCTGGAAGCGCGCCCGGTACAAATAACAGCATTTGAGATCACTGCTGTCAAACTGCCGGAGGTGCATTTCAAGGTGGCATGCAGTACAGGTACCTATATCCGTTCACTGGCGCATGATTTCGGGCAGGCACTAGGCTGTGGTGCATACCTGCAGGAACTGAGGCGTACCAAAATTGGTGAATACAGTGCAGATGACGCTCATAGCCCTGCAGAGTTGATCGCATTCTGGAATGCAGAATAGTTAATATACAACAACAAACACATTTAATTTACATTCATTTTAAGTAATGCATTTTCCATTCGTCTGACGAAAACGCTATTTCGTTGGATGATACCTGCTATTCGTCAGATGCGTATACCTGTTGCGGATATTATAGTCTTTCTTTACAGTAACCTATAAACGACCTATAAACCCACCTTTTAATAAACCCTGTCAAAAACCTGGAATTGCTGGTTCTCAGAATACCAGCCCCTGTAAACTTAGGTAACTGTTTTTCAGTTACCTTTTTTTGTGCAATTAAACAACAGTTTGTTTGTGCCGAAAATTCAATCTTATATAAAATAAATCATATTTAAATAAGTTCATATCATTGATTTTAAGCATTTTAATTATTAGTTAATAATATAATATATTTTATACCGGGATGACATTTATGTCAACATTTGGCATATTTTTGGCTTACTAATACTTATCAATTTATCGTATGAAAAGCCAGAATTTTACACAAAAAAGCCTCTATATGGCGACCAACTTATGCGCTATCAAACAAAGACAGCATTCAAAACATAAGTATTACTACACAAGTTTGCAGCTGCTGATCATGAGCATCCTGTTTGTTTTCAGTAACATGTCTGTAACTACAGCGCAAACAGTCCCTGAACTGATCTATTTTAAATTCAACAGTGCGACATCCGGCAGTGTTGTAAACGAAGCGCAAACCGGCACAAGAGTAAGCACAACAGGAACACTGAATGGTGCTACAATTGGTGGCGCCGGTCAATTCGGCGCAGCATTGCAAGGCACCGGAACAACAACACCCAGTAATAATATCAATGCAAACTGGCCACTATCCCTTTCTGGTGCGTGGACTATATCGTTATGGATGAAAGGTTTTACCAGTACACTCAGTAGCAACTACATTTTCGGTGGATCCGGTGGCTCTTCATTCCGCGCTATGACGGGAACAGGTTTGGTTTCCGGTGGTGGAAATATCCTAGTAAGAGGAACCGGCCTGACAGACATACCTGTAACAGGCTGCTTTAATGCTGCCGGTGACCCTGTTGTTGTGCATATTGTTTACAACCCTACTGTGCCTGACACGAAAGTGTACATAAACGGCGTATATGCTTCGAGCGTTGCACAATCAGGCACTTTAACGTTAACAGGAACAGACTTTACAGTGGGTGGATACGGCACGTCAAATGGTATTCCTTCAGGTTCACTGGTTGATGAGTTCAGGCTGTACAACCGCGCCCTTACCGCAAGCGAAATTTCTACTACATGGAATGTTGACCTTAACGGAGGACCACCATGCACTCCGGTGGCAGGTATCACTGTCAACAGCCTCAACTCAACAAGTATGGATTTCTCTTGGAGCGCTGTTACAGGATCGCAAGGGTATGAATACGCAGTAGATCAAAATGCATCAGGTCCTTTGGCTGCACCTACTCCTACAAGCCTTACAACAGGTAGTGTAAACGGGTTGCAACCAGGCACACAATACTATATACATGTACGTAACAAATGTGCAGGCGGTGGGATATCTGTATGGACAACACATGCTGTACAGACACTACCTCCATGCATTACGCCAATAGGCTTCACACCTGCATTTATCACTGATGACAGCATAAGTTTTATATGGACAGCTTTAACAACAGGTACGGACTATCAATACATTGTAAATAAAGACTTCAATGACCCCGCTTCGGGCAGTACAGGTATAACAACAACAGTTAACAATGCCGGTTATGCCTCAGGTTTGACAGAAGGTAACCTGTACTATGTGCATATACGTTCGCGCTGCCCGGGCAATGACAGCTCGGGCTGGTCACTCGATTCATTCTATACACCAATAACCTGTCGTGACGCAAATGTCAGGTTTACCGACATCAATACGAACAGGTGTGTAGCGTACTGGGATGATGTAGTAACAGCCGTTAGCTATGAATATGCGCTAACTAAAACACAGGCTCCTCCCGCATCCGGAACGTCAACGATCAACAAGAGTGTTTTGCTGTCATTCCTTGACGAAGGAACACCGCACTATTTCCATATTAAAACCTATTGTTCATACAAAACCGTTAACACAAATACAGAGTGGAAAACATACGAATTCAGCACATGGACACTTGGCATAAACAGTACAAAAGGTAATACAGAAGCATTTTCAGTGTACCCGAATCCTGCAACTGATAAGCTACAACTGAAAGTAAACAGAAAATCATTTACAGGTGGTACCGTTACGATTACAGGTATCAATGGCATGTTGATGGAGCAGTTAAAAATTACCGAACAGGTCTCTGCTATCGACATAAGTAATTATGCATCCGGCATGTACTTGATAAAGTACAGCGATGATAGCGGCACTTACATTACCAGGGTAACGAAAGAATAACCAGGTTGAGATAAAGTAAAAAGAGTGCCCTAAATTCCTGGCACTCTTTTGTTATATGGCTATGCCTCCAGACAATAGTTCTTTTGTAACTTTCAGGCTATGAAAAGAATGATCATATTACTCATAGCTACTGCAACGATCATAAGCTGCAATGAAAATAATAATGATGCCATCACTACAATTACTAAAGTAATGGATACACAGGCTGCAGAGTGGAACAATGGCAATATAGATGGTTATATGGAAGGGTACTGGCATAGCGACAGCCTGCTGTTTATTGGCAGCAACGGGCCGAACTATGGATACACAAATACACTGGAACGATACAAAAAGGCCTACCCGGATAAAGCAGCCATGGGTGAACTACATTTCTCCTCGTTGAAATACAACAAACTGTCTGATGAGTATTACCATGTTACAGGTGCCTGGAGCTTAATAAGAGCAGAAGACAACCCGAACGGGTATTTCACTTTGATATTCAGGAAAATAAACGGACAATGGGTAATTGTTGCCGATCATAGTTCATAAAAAAAGCCCTTGTATTACAAGGGCCATAATGACTAACTATTACTTACATCTTAATCAGCCATTGCAACTTCACCCGAAACAAATCGTTCAAACAATTCTTTTACCTTCTTTGCCAGCTGCTTGTCCGACCATTTTTCCTTTTTCCAATCTGCCTCTACCACATACAGGTGCTGAAACAGCATTTCATCATCTACTTTGTTTTTTACTACCAAAATATTCTGCTTGTCAATATAGTGGTCCCACTGCTTTCTGACCACAACCCAAAATGCTTTACTTTCCTCCCAGTTCTTCAGTGCTGCTGCACATTTGCTATCATCAGTTTTACGGTAAATGTTCATGCCTTTTTCCTGTACCAGTAAACTATCGCCTGTAGCAGACCTTATTATCTTATCGTTGTCCTGCTCGTGCAGCCAGCCATACTCTGTTGGCATTATCCTGTTTGTCCTTTTCATCAGGTTATAGTCGTTCCGTGTGGTGTACTCCCTGCGCGGCAGTGGTGCATAAGCTGTGTTTTCCCAATAAGTTTTTCCGTTGTTGGTAACCCATGCGCTGTACCCCTGGTAGCGCGGCATATCATCTACCTGCCATACGGTTTGCGTCCACTTACCGGATACGGCCTCTGCAGGTACTTTTTCTTTCTTCCACGTATTATTACCCGTGTAGTTCAGCAATTCCCTGTTCTCATATACCCAATCCTCGCGCCAGTGCTTGATGATATAATGCTCATTCACTATCAGCATATGTTGAAGTACCATCTTTTTATCCGTACGTTCTATCGGTGTTATCAGTTCAAGGGCATGAGATGTTTTCCTGTCATGGTATTTATAATTAGTATCCGTTGCGAAAGTTTCAGCGTATGTAAATGTTACATCATAACATCCGCAAAGCTGCTCAACGGCGTTGACTCCTTCTTGTTGAGCATATCCTATGTGCGAAAGCAGTAGTATTATTACCAGTGTCGTATATTTTTTTGTCATGTCTTTTTACAATTTAATGACAAAGGAACACCACACATTATTGATTAACTTTCACAATCAGAAAAACAGTTTACAATATCGGAAAAAGAAAAAAGGCTGCATCTTAAAAGAAGCAGCCCTTATTGACTATAACATATCTTATAATAACTATCGTCCCATTTGCATCAGGAACTCTTCGTTGTTCTTCGTTCCTTTCATTTGGCCCATCAGGAAGTTCATTGCCTCATCAGTATGCATATCGGCAATGTGGTTGCGTATGATCCACATTTTGTTCATCACCTCTTTACCCAGCAACAGATCATCACGACGGGTAGACGAAGATGTGATATTGATAGCAGGGTAAATACGCTTGTTGGCCAGCTTACGGTCAAGCTGCAACTCCATGTTACCTGTACCTTTGAATTCTTCAAATATCACCTCATCCATTTTACTACCTGTATCGATCAAAGCGGTAGCAAGGATGGTTAACGAACCACCATTCTCTATTTTACGTGCCGCACCGAAAAATTGCTTTGGCTTCTGCATTGCGTTGGCTTCAACACCACCACTCAACACTTTACCTGATGCAGGTGCAACAGTATTGTGCGCACGAGCAAGACGGGTAATAGAGTCAAGCAGGATAACTACATCGTGCCCCACCTCTACAAGACGCTTTGCTTTTTGCAATGCTATGGTTGACACTTTAACGTGCTTATCTGCAGGTTCATCAAATGTAGATGCTATTACCTCCGCATTTACACTACGCATCATATCAGTTACCTCTTCAGGACGCTCATCTACCAGTACGATCATCAGGTAACATTCAGGATGATTGGCTGCAATTGCGTTGGCCACTTCCTTCAGCAACATGGTTTTACCTGTTTTAGGCTGCGCTACTATCAGTCCACGCTGGCCTTTACCTATTGGGGTAAACAGGTCCATGATACGTGTACCCAGGTTGCCTGCTGATGTATACAGGTTCAGTTTCTCGTACGGGAACAAAGGTGTCAGGTAATCAAATGGTACGCGGTCACGTATCTCATCAGGTAGTTTACCATTGATCGTCTCAACCTTAAGCAGTGCGAAATACTTCTCACCTTCTTTCGGCGGACGAACGGACCCTTTTACTGTATCACCTGTTTTCAGACCAAACAATTTTATCTGCGATGGTGATACATAAATATCATCCGGAGAACTCAGGTAGTTATAATCACTACTACGCAGGAAACCATAACCATCCTGCATCATTTCCAACACACCTTCACTTACAACAGCTGCATCAAACTCTACATTAAAGTTGTTGTTGCGTTGCTGCCTTCTTTCATTCGGGAATCTTGACTGCTGCCTCCTGCGGTCGCCACGGTTATTATCCTGCCTGCTGTCACTTTCTGACTGGTCATCGTCATCATCGTCACTTTCTTCCGGTTGGCCTTTTTGTTCTTCTTCAGCCTCATCTTCAGATTTCGGCATTATAATTCCTGACTCTTCATCCTCATCGTCTATATCGTCAGCATCGTTATCTTCTGTATCTTCCTGAACTTTCTTTTCAGGCGCTTTTTCCTTTTTAGCCGCTACTTCTTTTTTAGGCCTGCGGCTGCGCTCTTTTTTATCTTCTGTTTCTTCCTTTGCTTCTTTTGCATCGGCTTTATCTTCAGTAGTCTCTTTTTTAGGAGCCTCTTCTTTTTCAGCAGCCGCCTTTTTAGGTTTTGCTTCTTTTTTGGTGCGACGGGCACGAGGTTTCTTTTCCTCAGCAGCATCACCTTCCTGGTTGAGGGCCTGCTGGTCTAATATTTTGTAGATGAGTTTTTGTTTGTCTAAGGACTTGGTATCCTTGATCTTAAGTGCGTTTGCAATGTCTACAAGCTCGGGAACGAGCATATCATTCAGTTGTAAGATATCGTATGGCATACGAAATGAATTGTTTTTCTATAAGAATTTTAGTTAGTACTGTTTTGCCTGACCTAATTTATTTGTTAGCGGACACTGTTTAAAGTCCGGGAATCAAATATTAAGAATTGGGAAATACTCAGTAAACTGATTAGTTGTTTGCGGTAATAAGGATATTCCGCTATTGCAAGATTACAAATGTTTTCCGTTATAATCCAAATATTTTTTTAAGATTTAAGTTTTTCATCATCTAAATAGGCCCTGGCTATACGTTCTATGCTGTTTTGAAAAGGTGTATAAGTGAAGCCCGGCAACGCTTTTAGTAACTTTTGGTTATTGTATAAAGCCCTTCTTTGTGCAGTCCGGGCGGTTTCTTTCGTAATTGTAGCCGGAGCACCTGTCAGCTTGCTTTTCAGTACACTCAGCCGCCACACTATGCCACTGAGGAACTTGCCGGCCAACTTGCGCGGTGGTTTCCTGTTCATAGCCCCAGCCATGGTTGTAAACACTTCTTTGTAAGAAAAGTTGCCCGCACTTACAATAAATCTTTCACCCGTAATATCGCTTTTCATGAGCATGTACATGGCTTTGGCCACGTCCATCACATCTACCCATGCGTTTATGCCTCCTGTGTAGTAGGGAAACTCTTTGTACACCACCTTCACCAGGTTGCTGGAACCGGTATCCCAATCACCCTCGCCTAATATGATGCCGGGGTTAACAACCGCCGCCTGCAAGCCTTCGCCCTGTCCGCGCCACACTTCCAGCTCTGCCAGGTGTTTACTTTCAGCATAAACTGAGTTGTATTTACTTTCTTCCCATTGCTCTTCTTCCGTTATTTCTTCACCTTCTTTACTACGTCCCAATGAGGCGATCGAGCTGACGTAGATCATCTTACGTACATTTCTTTCCAGGGCCTCGTTTACCACATTGGCAGTACTTTCCGTATTGAAATGCAGCAGTTGGGCTTTGTCTTCTTTCTTGAAAGATACGATCGCGGCACAGTGATAAACTTCAGTCACGCCATCCATAGCTTCCTCCACATCATATACATCCAGCAGATCGCATTTCAACCAGCTGACGCCGGGAAGTTGCTGCAGCTCATCGTTTGGTGGGCGACTATTATATAAAGCCCTTACAGTTTCTCCCCTGCCGGAGAGGTATCGGACAAGGTGGCTACCAACAAAACCACTGGCACCGGTTACTAGGACGATATTTTTTTTTGAAGTCAAAATTCAAAAGTAAAAAGTAAAAAATCAGTCATCGTGTTTTGACTTTTCACTTTAAAGCGACTGAAACTGTTTCAGGAACCTTACATCGTTTTGCGAGTACAGGCGCAGGTCGTTCACCTGGAACTTGATCTGTGTGATACGCTCTACCCCCATTCCGAATGCATAACCTGTGTACACATCGGGATCGATTCCGAAGTTGCGAAGCATATTGGGGTGTACCATGCCACAGCCCAATATCTCTACCCAGCCTGTATGTTTACACAGGCTGCAACCACTACCGCCGCAAACCGTGCATGAAATATCCATTTCGGCACTTGGCTCCGTGAACGGGAAATATGAAGGGCGGAAACGCACCTTTGTACCCTCGCCAAACATTTCTGTAACAAAATAGTACAGTGTTTGTTTCAGGTCGGCGAAGGAAACATCTTTATCTACATATAACCCCTCGCACTGGTGGAAAAAGCAGCGCGCACGGGCGGAGATGGTCTCATTACGGTACACACGGCCCGGGCAGATGATGCGCACGGGCAGCTCCTGCTGCTCCAGCACCCTTGCCTGCACTGATGAGGTATGCGTACGCAATACCCAGTCAGGGTGCTGCGATACATAGAATGTATCCTGCATATCGCGGGCGGTATGGTTTTCCGGCATGTTCAGCGATGTGAAGTTGTGCCAGTCGTCTTCTATTTCAGGGCCAGTAGCCACGCTAAAGCCTATCTTCTCGAATATGGATACGATCTCGTTCTCTACCATCCTGAGGGGATGGCGGGTACCTGCCTTTATAGGCGTACCGGGCAGGGTAATATCCAGCCCCTCGTTCTTATTGCCACCGGCGTTTTGCAGGTGTTTGAACTCCTCAAACTTAGCTTCAGCCATCTGCTTGAAGCTGTTCAGGAGTTGCCCGGCCTCTTTTTTCTGCTCTTTGGCTACATTCTTCATTTCGCCGAATATCTCCTTCACAATACCCTTAGCGCCCAGGAACCTGATACGGAAGGTCTCCAGTTCGGTAGCGTCTTTGGGGGTGGTAGCCTCTATTTCTGCTTTAAATGCCTGTATTTTATCCTGTAACGACTGCATATGGGGCAAAGATAATGGTTTGGGAATAGGATTTCAGATAGTTGATATTGGATTTTGGATAATTGATGCCTGATGGTGAATTGTTGCAGCTTAACTCGTTCATAAATGATATTTCATTGGGGTCTCGTTGAGCTCACTGCGTTCGGTTGTTGTACAAAGCGAGTGTTTGTTGCTGTTCACCTCCTGATATGTGAACGGGAGTATACTGACTTTCAATAGATTGCAGCGATTTGTTGTATTTTGTTGTATTATCGATGTCTTTTCAGCGGTTACAACGAGCTCGCTCTCGTTTGGTTGTTGTAATAGTAATGTATTTCTGCTTTCACCTAGTTTTAACCGCAGAGGCGCAAAGACGCAATATAATGATGGTAAGGATAAGACCCGATTGGTAAAACTGTTAAGTATTGTTAAGTGAATTATGATTTTTTGCCTTAACGAGTTAGCAGGCTCAGCTGTTAAGTAAAACGGGTTGTGTGTAAAGGTTAACAAATGAACAAAAAGCCTTTTAGCAACCCTGGCGTTTGTCAGAAATATGGATGGGTGGATAGTTTTCATAGTGCATATTTACTATAGCAAATATACGCAATCTACATCAAAAACCATAGTAATATTTACTATATATTGTAAGGTATTCGGCTAAAGCCATTTTAGAGTTAACACTCACCACAGGATATCTTTTTAGCCCTACATAATACAATTACTCATAACGGAATGAACCTGCTGTGATATTAATGGTCTGCCAGGTGTCAGCATAATCGCGGACAGCATGCGCAAAACGCCCTTTTATGTGCAAAGGGTTCAGGGTAAATTCGTCAATGTATAGCTGGTCATTATTCAGCTTATATGCAACGTATGTTTTACCCGTACGGGCAGGGTCTGAATAAACACACCAGGCTTTACCTGTGGCCTGCGGGTTGTCAATATGAAATTGTGTTGGCGCTTTGAGTTTGCCCAGGTCTGTATATATCTCAAAGTGCAGCGACCCGCCATTAGTTTTTGTGCCTGTAATAAATAATGTATCATCGCCTCCCTGCACATCAGTATATCTTACTGTTACAACATCCGCCGAAAAATCATAGGACGTTTCCTGTAGTGGATGCAGCGCTGCTGTCATATAGTTGTCGCTTATGGCAGGTGTCAATGATGAATCACAAAGCTCACCACCCCATCCTGTTTCACAATCGCAGCGACAAGCTTTAGGCTCGTATGTACCGTGCGCGCAGTTTTTTATTTTGTCTTTTTGCACCTGGCAGCTACAATCTGAATGTCTTAGTGTGGTACAGCCGGGGCATGACTCGTAACAACAAGACGCTGCCAGCAACAGGCAAAATATAACAGCAAACACCCGGATAGAATGTAAGAAGGATTTTCGGTTATGGTTCATTAATACAATTGCGTTTAGCGTATACAGTTTGCAAAAACAAGTTTCGTGCCAGCGTGGTGGTAACTACATCTGAAATGTAACCGGTAACTGGTAATGTACTTGTTCTGTCCTGTTATGATGTTTTCCCGGTTGCTTCCATCTGGGGAATGTGCGGACAACCCTTAATGCTTCATTATTAAAATAGTCGAAACTGCCCAACTCAATATATGGATGCGAAACCCGTCCGTCTCTTTCAACGACAAAAGCTACTATAACTACAAATCTACCCCGCAGTTCTGCATTTATTGCTTCCTTAGGCATACGTACATCTTCGTACATATACTGATATACATCGTAACCGGACTCCGGCAACCTGGCAGCAGTATCGCATTTTGAGGTTACAACTGAACCATCATCATTAAAGCATTGATAACTAATAAGTTTCCCTGAATCGTAATGCTCCCGGAAACACAGTTTCCCGTTCTGGTTAAAGTATGACCATGTACTATCCCTTACATGCCCGACTGCAAATTGACCGGTAAAATTAGTCGTGCTGTCTTCGTAATAACCTGTTAGTGTACCCTTTCCGCTACCATTCATATCAAATTCTCCATATTCGATCAGTCTACCTTCTTCGTCCCACTGAAATACTTTATGAAATGGTATGCCGGTTGACTTGAACCGGCTTGAGTCTATCAATTGACCTGTTATACTATATGCCCTTCTTAAACCAACCAAGGTGTTTTTGTTGTATGTGCATTCACTTTTTAAGTTACCATTGTAATAGTAATAATAGAACTTACCATCTTTTATGGTCAGGCTATCATCAAGAAATAACCCCTCCATCTGCACAGTCCTTGTATCGCTATAGTAATCGCGTACATGCCATGGGCCCTTTTCTGTTTTAAGAGCTATTCTGAAATAAGAGAAATAATCTTCCTTTCCATCTACCTCTTTCCACGCAATATCGAAATACTGAAATACAGTATCGGTATACTGAGCATTAGCTTGTAAACAGATGGCAGAGATGAGTAACAGGAAAATAAGTTTTTTCATTGCAGTAGATATCAGGGTATAAATAAAGCATAATTGTTCTGGTTTTGCAAAAATGTCCATCTCCACCTTTCAAACTATTCATTCGTACATTCGTTATAGTGCTAAACAGGCTTGTATGAAACTCAGGGCTTTGTTACTGATCATGTTTACAGGGCTGCGTTGCATGGCACAGGATGCAGACCTTACGCTGCTGAATGAACAGCGCATTGCCACCAACAAAACCGGCATGATGATACTGGGTGGCTGGGGTGCCGCCAATGTAGTGTCGGGCATAGCGGGTTATGCCATTGCCGATCAGCAGAACCGGAAGGCCTTTCATGGTATGAATGCGCTATGGGGCGCCGTGAACGGGTTTATTGCCATAGGCGGGTATATGGGTGCGGTAAAGGAAAGTAATATTGCCTATGAATATGATGATGCTCTTAAACGCTATAAGTCGAACAAAAAACTGTACCTCATCAATGCCGGACTGGATGTAGTGTATATAGGCACCGGTGTGGTACTAACAGGCATTGCAGACAATACCAATAACCCTGAAATATTTCACGGCTTCGGGCAGTCTGTAATAATACAGGGTGCCGCTTTGTTGCTGTTTGACAGTATCATGTACGGGCTGCACCAATCGCGCAACGGCAAATGGGCACAACTTGCGGGCGGCATCAGCTTTACGGGTAATGGCATAGGTTATGTGTATCGCTTTTAATACAAAAGAGCCCCGGAAACGGAGCTCTTTTTATATCTATATGAAATCAACCTCAATTTATTAAAACGCCCTCTGAAACTCGAAAGAAGGGCTACCTTTCACACCTTGCTTGTTGTAGTAATCAAGGAAGTGAATTTTCCAGTACTGGCCTCTGCGGTTTTTTATTACATAGTTCTTAGCGGTATTTACATTGTAAGCACCTGCAGACAGGCTATACTCTTTCCAGTCGAAACCAATAACATCCCTGTGGTTGGAGTATTTCAGTTTTGTAATTTCCTCGCCGTTCAGCTCAGCAAATTTCTTAGTGCTGTCAGCCGCTGTGGTAGTATTGTAGGGGTTGGTGAGTACACCTGTTACCATGTAGGCGAAATCCTGCCCGTTGTTGTAGCCATAGTACACATACCTGTACCTGGTGAATACGATATCCCAAGTATCCTTCGGCGGATCAGGCTGAACAATTTTACCACCTTCAGCAAAGCTGAAGTAGGAATAGTTGTATTTCTCGTCTTTAGGTATGGTGATGGTGTGTGCGGTAGTTTCGTCCAGGTCGGCATACTCCATTACATACCTTGAGCCGTCTGCCAATACCATTCTGAATTTTTTGAACACTACATCCGTGCCGCTGTTTATTTTCAGTTTGGCAATGTAGATCTCATTCAGTGCCATTCCATTCGGGTTTCTCCAGTCGCCCATAGCAGTAGAGTCTCCCAAACCGCAAGGCCTGTCGAACATCCAGTCTTCCGTACTGAATTTAGACGGAGCTGTTGTTACTTTATCAAAATCAGTTTCGTGCGTGTTGTGCAGAAAAACGTCGCCACCACCATTCATGAACACATGATAGCCGGTAGGCGAAGCATCGAAGGCGAGATCCCAACTGCTTACCTTACTTATATGTACTACACGATTAGTTTCAAAATCGAAGAATAGCTGGTCCAGGTAATCTTCACCCAGCTCAACGAGGACGTACTCCGCCTCACCTTTATCGGGGAGGCTTACAGGCTCGTCAGGTTTTTGACAAGACACCAAAAGTAAGGATGCAAATATTAAGTATTTGCCAAATAACCCTTTCATTTTCATCACAATACAAATATCCAGCAGAAAAACAGATGGTGTGTCAGGGAAATGTCATAAGGTCGTATTCTTTTAAGATATTTCCCGATTCTGTAAAGTAGAGGTATATAGCGGGTAAAAAGCGAATTATTAATTAGGTTTGTGCGCTAAAAACAACACAAATGTTATTAAGGTATTTTTTGATATTTTCATTACTGATAGGTATAACATCCTGCGAGAGTGGTGAGAACAAATTTACAGTTATAGGTAATGTAACAGGAGCGCCTGAAGGTGATGTATTCCTGGAGGAAGTAGGTATGGCCGGGCTGGTGATAGTAGACTCTACCAGGCCTGACGAAAACGGGAAATTTGAGCTGAAAGGCACTGCTGCCGAACCACAGCTGTATCGCCTGCGCTTTAAGGGCAACAGGTATATACTGCTGTCTGTAGATAAGGGCAACCTGAAAGTGAACGCTGACTGGAACACCATTGAAGATTATACCGTTTCAGGATCAGGACCGTCTGAAAGCCTGAAATCGCTGCTGATGGTAGTGCGCGGGCATATGAACGACCTGAACCAGATGCAGGTGGTGCTGGATACCCTGCAGGCAAGGGGAGATACAGCCAAACTGGCCTCGGCCATCGCATCAGAGAAAGAAATGAGGGTATCGCTGACAAGGTATATTGAAGCCTATGCAGACTCTACAAAATACGCGCCAAACGCCATATTTGCGGCGCAGATACTGAACCCGGAAGCGGAAGGAGCTTTCCTTGAGTCGTTTGTACAGAGCCTGAACAGCCGTTTTCCTGAGTCGAAACTGGCAAAGGATTTCGCAGATAAGTATAACGAAATGGTGGCGATGATGAACGCACAGGCACAGCAAAGCGCTGCCGTTGCCGATGGCAACCCGGCGCCTGAGATCAACCTGCCGACACCTGACGGTAAAATGGTGAGCCTGTCGTCTTACAGGGGAAAATATGTGCTGATCGACTTCTGGGCGTCATGGTGCGCCCCTTGCAGGCAGGAAAACCCTAACGTGGTGATGGCTTTCAACAAATTCAAAAACAAGAACTTCACGATATTGGGCGTATCTCTTGACGACAATAAAGAAAAGTGGGTAGAGGCCATAATGAAGGATAAACTGACATGGGAGCACATCAGCGACCTGAAAGGATGGCAGTCTATAGCTGCAAGAGACTATGGTGTGCAGGGCATACCTGCCAACTTCCTGGTAGACCCGAATGGCAACATCATTGCCAGCAACCTGCGCGGGCCAGACCTGGAAGCCAAACTGGCCGAGGTGCTGAAGTAAGACCACAACAATTTATTACAAACACATAAAAAAGGCTTACCGGTGAGGTAAGCCTTTTTAGTATGCAGTAGTCAAACTGTTACATCAGTGTTTCGTGATGCTCCTTGTGTTTGATCTTCATTTTATTGCTGTACCGCAGATCGATACCTACGCTGAACATCAGCATTTGCAGGTCGTGACGGGTATATGGCTTAGTGCCTACTGTTCCGACATTGGCATTATCTTCCACAAAATCAGGATTCATAAAGTTGCCGGGATAGTATTGCAACTTGAAGTAAATACCCGGGTTAAGACTGACACCTACAAAACCATATGGCATATAGGCAGCCGTACGCTCGCTGAACCACTCATTGTATTTATCCTTATCGCCTTTTTTGATGTAACCTTTCTCACGGTAGTTGAAAGGAACATCTACACCACCACCAAGGAAACCGTATGTTTTTCTCCTGAGGTTGCCCACTTTGATACCTACCGGCAAACCTATAGTATAAACACGCCTTTTAATAGTGCTGTCCAGTGGTTTTATTTTTTCAATGTACCCGATATTTTTCAGCCCCAGACCTGTGAAGATGCCTACAGAGCTGCTGAAATCGTAGCTCAGGTTGAAGCCTGTATTCAGGAACCAGGTAAACCTTACTGTATTGACACTTGTGGGCAAACCACCATTGAGTGGCAGTGGCCCGTTGTCGAACATTGCGGTAAACAATGCACCGTCGTAGCTGTTACTCAAGTACAGTTTTTTAGGTGTAAAAACCACCTCATCGTCCCCGGGCTGGTGTGCCGACACCACCTGGGAGCATATTACTGTTTGTATTAATGCCAAAGCAAAAAACCGGCGAAAATTCATGTTCTTTATATTTAAGTTATGATAATGAAGTCGCAAAATACTGCAAATATTACAGTTTCTGCATGTTTGGCATAGGTATTGTCACTTAAACCTTTTTCATTCCCTATATTTATAACGGGAGTATTTTGTCAAAATGTCTGTAAATGAAGCCGAAGATCGAAATGTTTTTAGGGAATACTGAAGATGAAATGGAGTTTATGCCCATAGTACCATTGGGCGAAGATGAAATGGATGAGCAGGAAAAAGGAGACCTGCCAACGGAGATACCTGTAATTGCACTGCGTAATACTGTATTGTTTCCCAATGTTGTACTGCCCATAACCGTAGCCAGGGAGAAATCTGTACTGGCCATCAACAAAGCACAGGAAGAAGGAAAGTGGATAGGTGTACTTGCACAGAAAGATGGTGACAAAGAAGACCCGACCACGGATGATATATACCACACGGGTACCGTTGCCAAAATAGTGAAGCAGATAAAAATGCCCGATGGCAATACCACCATATTCATTATGGGCCGTATGCGGTTTGATGTGGAAGAGTTTACCCAAACGGAACCCTACTTCAAGGCAAAGGTGAATTATAAGGAAGATAGCTTCCCAAAAGAGGATCCTGAGTTTGACGCGCTGATAGCATCGCTGAAGGATATGTCTGAGCAGATAGCACAGCTTTCGCCCAACCTGCCTAATGAGACCAGTATAGTACTACGCAATATAGAGCACCAGTCTTTCCTGATACACTTTATATCCTCCAATATATCTGCCAAGCTGGATGAGAAACAAAGGCTGCTGGAAGAGAACGATATAAAGACCAGGGCTGAAAAGCTGATGCAGTTATTGCAGGCAGAACTACAACTGCTGGAACTTAAAAACGAGATAACCAACAAGACGAGGGCTGATATAGATAAACAGCAGCGTGAGTACTTCCTGCAACAACAGATGAAGTCGATACGTGAGGAGCTGGGTGGTGAGCCTAATGACAGGGAAATAAAAGACCTGCAAAAAAGAGCTGAAGGTGTTCAGTTTTCTGACGAGGCAAAAGAGCTGTTCAGGAAAAATATTGAGAAGCTGGAGCGTATGCACCCCAGCACGCCCGACTACTCGGTGATATACAACCACCTGGACCTGATGCTGGACCTGCCCTGGGGTACATATACACAGGACAGCTACGACCTGAAAAAAGCCGAAAAAGTACTGGACCATGACCACTACGGCATGGAAAAGATAAAGGACCGCATATTAGAATACCTGGCGGTACTGAAACTGAAGGGAGATATGAAGTCGCCGATATTGTGCTTTGTGGGCCCTCCGGGTATTGGTAAAACATCGCTGGGTAAAAGCATCGCGCACTCCATCAACAGGAAATATGTGCGCCTGAGCCTTGGCGGCCTGCATGACGAGAGCGAACTGCGCGGACACCGTAAAACATATATAGGTGCCATGCCGGGGCGTATCATACAATCGCTGCGCAAAACAAAATCCGCCAACCCTGTTTTCATACTCGATGAAATAGATAAAGTAGGTAAAGATTTTCGCGGCGACCCGAGCTCAGCGTTGCTGGAGATATTAGACCCTGAGCAGAACAACTCATTCTACGATAACTACCTGGAGCTGGAGTTCGACCTGTCTAAGGTACTATTCATAGCTACGGCCAACAGCCTTGGTGATATACAACCCGCACTGCGCGACAGGCTGGAGATCATTCACCTGTCAGGCTATTCGCTGGAAGAGAAAATAGAAATTGCCAAACGCCACCTGATACCGAAGGAGAAAGAAATGCATGGCCTTGAAAAGCAAAAGTTGAAGTTCAACGATAAAGTGCTGGCGAAGATCATACAGGAGTACACGAGGGAATCGGGCGTGCGTGAACTGGACAGGACACTGGCATCAATGATGCGCTCTATAGCACGTAAGGTAGCGATGGAAGAAACGGTGCCACCACAGGTAACAGACCAGCAGGTAGAAGATGTGCTGGGCAAGCCCAAATTCATCAACGACCTGTATGTGAAAGGCAACCCTCCGGGTGTAGCTGTTGGGTTGGCATGGACATCAGTAGGTGGTGATATATTATTCATAGAAACAGCACTGTCAAAAGGTAAAGGCAACCTGACCATGACCGGCAACCTGGGTAATGTAATGAAAGAGAGTGCGAGCACGGCACTGTCTTACCTGAAGGCGCATGCTGAAGATCACAATATTGACCCTGATGATTTTGACAAATACAATGTACACTTCCACGTGCCGGAAGGAGCTGTACCCAAAGACGGGCCAAGTGCAGGTATAACCATACTCAGTGCATTGGCATCGTTATTTACAGGTCGCAGGCTAAGGTCGTACCTGGCTATGACAGGCGAGATAACATTGCGCGGGCAGGTATTACCAGTAGGTGGCATCAAAGAAAAAATACTGGCTGCTAAACGTGCAGGCATCAAAGAGATCATACTGTGTGCGCAGAACCAGAAAGATATAGATGAGATCAACAAGGCCTACATCAAGGGATTGAAATTCCATTTTGTATCTGAGATGAGCGAGGTGGTAGAAATCGCACTGATGAAAAGATAGAAAGCGTATTTACCAATAACTAAAAAGCGGCACATGTGCCGCTTTTTTAATATATTGCAATATGGGCCTTAAACTCATATCGGCTATAGTAGTTTTAACATGTTCATCCGTTTGTGTATTTGCAGGTGGGAAGGACCGTTTTATTTATCCTGATAATAAGATCATCAATATTGGCGACGACCAACTATTATTAACGCACCATATAGATACCATATTTGCACAGGACCCAGTAACAGGAGCCTACAATTATACGCTTGACTATGAAGGACATCGTCCTGCAAATGAGGCCGACAAAATAAAACTGCACCTTGTGCCAGTAAAGCTGAACGGCAAAAAGATATTTCCTACTTCTGCAAACGCAATACAATATTGTACCAAACTTTCTACTGGAGACAAATACCTTGCAGAACACCTGTATGACAAAACGAAACGCTACTACAGGCGGCTGGAAAAAGCAGGATATAATGCAGACATCAGGAACATCATTGTAAATGCAAATGGTGATATCATTTACTACGAATACAGCGGAGTGATAAAAAGAGATACTTTCAACCCCAAGACTTTGAGTGACAAGCTTATCAGCCGCATTAACGATAAGACTAAAAAGGTGCTTGACGACGTTGAGCTAAAGCCGGCAACCATTGACAACAAACCTGTAGCATACAGGATAAAACACTATGAACTTTTATAAACAAACAATATGAGGATCCTTACACTATTAGTAACAAGTCTTTTCATTACCTCGACCTTTGCCTTTGAAAAAGAAAGCAGGGAGGCTATAGTTATTACTACAAAAAATGGTGATAAGATAACCATGGGTCCTGTTGCTGACAGGAAGATCAATGTTGCCAACAAAGGAGAAAGCTGGATTGCTGCAATTGAAAAGCCAAGGCCTGCATTGCTGAACGGCAAGGAAATTTTCTATTATAAAATGAACCCTGACTGGGGTATAATAGTCCGCCATACCGAAGCATTCAAAAAAACCTACGAAGACTATAAAAAAATTGACGACGAAATAGACGCAGCTCTCGCGGATATCAGGGCAATACTGCCAAGGGGTAATTATAAGTTCGAGGCTAAAGACCTGGTTGTTAACGAGGCCGGGCAGATAGTATACTATGATAGCAAAGGGATAACAAAATACGAATATGGAGCAAACGTATTTTCAGCACATATCACACTGGATATGAACGAAGCACAGGCTGAACAGATAAACAACATCATCATTGCTATACTTGAGCAAAGCAGCGTAACTCCTTTCAAGATAGACGGAGCAGTTACCCCCTACCTCAGCAGCTTCACTTACTACCTGCATATATAACGACCTGACGCTACACAACAATAAATTTGCATTTTACGTTCTATAACGTATATTTACGTTATGAAACGCAAAAAAACGGTATCACAACTCACCAAAGCAGAAGAAGAGATCATGCATATTATCTGGCAGATACAGCCCTGCCTGGTAAGAGATATAATTGATAAGCTGGGCGACCCGGATATACCGCACAGTACAGTATCATCTGTAGTACGCATACTGGAGAAGAAGGGCTTTCTTGACCATAAGGCTTATGGCAAAACCCATGAGTACTTTCCCATAATAAGTAAGGAGGAATATGCACAGCAGGGCGTAAAAAGCCTGGTTGAAAAATACTTCAGTGGTTCGCCCAAGAAGTTAGTGAGCTTCCTGGTAAAGAGTGAGGACCTGAACCTGAAAGAACTGAACGATCTTTTAAAAGCCATTGACGACAACGCAAAAAAGTAACCTGCTATGAAGTACTTACCAATAATAACAGTTGTCCTGATGTTACTATCACATAGTGACATGAATGCACAGGCTGACTCTATCTATAAGGCACACATAGCCAATGCTGACAATTATTACACAACTAAAGAATACAAAAAAGCTGCACGGGAATATACACTTGCGTTTGCAGCTTTAGGCAATAAGGGGTACCCGTACGACAGGTATAACGCAGCCTGTGTATGGTCGCTGGCGGGCAATGCGGACTCAGCTTTTCATAACCTGTTTATCATTGCTGAGCAATCAGGCTATAGTAATTACAATCATTTTTCAACCGATACAGACCTTGACCCGATACACGACGACAAACGCTGGGAAAAAGTTTCCGCTATAATCAGAGCAAATAAAGAAAAAGCAGAAGCCAACCTGAATAAACCATTAGTACGTGTTTTGGATACAGTATATATAACTGACCAGCAATACCGCAGGCAAATAGACGGAGTTGAAAAGAAATATGGTTATGATTCTGAAGAAATGAAAAAGCTCTGGAAAACTATTAATTATTATGATTCTGTAAACGAACAAAAAGTAACAGCAATACTGGATGAGCATGGGTGGTTGGGACCTGATATTATTGGGAATAACGGCAGCAGCGCATTGTTCTTAGTCATACAACATGCAGGTATTGAAACACAACAAAAGTACCTGCCCATGATGCGTGAAGCTGTAAAAAATGGCAGGGCCCGCGGTTCGTCGTTAGCACTACTGGAAGACAGGGTGGCTTTGCGAACAGGAGGGAAACAGATATATGGCAGCCAGATAGGCAGAGATGAAGATGGTAATCACTATGTTTTATCATTAGAAGACCCTGAGAATGTAGACAAAAGAAGAGCAGAAGTAGGACTGGAGCCGCTGAACGAATATACACGTAACTGGAATTTTGACTGGGATGCAGAAGCTCATAAGAAGAAAATGGAAGAACTGGAAAACGCTAAAAACAAATAACTATGCTACAGTACATCATTAACGCTACAGCCATATGGTTAGTCGGACTTATAGTCTTCGACCTGTTTCTGCGCAACGAAGCAAATCATGGCTACAACAGGTTTTACTTACTGGCCATATTGTTTGCGGGCACACTCGTTCCGCTATGGTCGTGGGACTATGATTCTGTCATCTACTCCACCGGTGTAAGCAGGCCAATCGCTGAACAATCGGCAGAAGTAAGGCAGACTATTGTAGCAGCATCTGAAAGCACGGTGCTTGGCTGGGAACAGTGGCTCATGATCGTTTATGCTACAGGTGCAGGGATTTTTACACTGCTGTTACTGAGAGATGTATTCAGTATAGTAAGATTATACCGCAATGGTGAAAAATCGAAAGATGGTATCTGGACCGTTATTGAAACAGGAAAACAGCAAAGCCCTTTCTCCGCATTCAGGTATGTGTTCATCAGCAGCAGAAATAACTACACTGAAGATGAACTGAAGATGATACTGGCACATGAAGAACAGCACGGGCATATGCTGCACTTTATTGATGTGCTGCTGATACGTGTAGCCAATATATTGTTCTGGTTCAACCCGCTTATATATATCATTGAAAAAAGGCTGCTTCTGGTGCATGAATATCAGGCAGATAAAGCAGTCACAAACAATCCATCCACATACGGCAGGTTCCTTGTAGAACAATCCGTACTTAGTTCAGCCCCTGTATTAGCCCATTCATTTATTCGTTCACCCCTAAAAAAACGCATCCTTATGTTGACAAAAAAAACAACTACCCTTGCCAAAAGCAAGCAACTATTATTACTGCCTGTACTGGCTATTGCTATATTGAGCTTTACGGAGAACGGCATTACAGGTGATATACCCACACCTGTACGTGACGGCAACAAAGTAACTTATAAAGGCAATACATTTGAATTTGAAAGCGGCATGGCTGATACAGTTATGGTGCAAGACCCTGCAACAGGAGACATGCAGATGATAATAACCAGGAGAGAACCGAGCCACCCGGTACGGATGAATGGTGAAAAAATATACCTTCCCGGCGAACTTGAACATGCAGACAGAACTCCCAGGGGTAGTACAGAAGAATCGACACTGAACAGCCAGGCACTGAAAGAATACTTATTGACGAACATGAAAAAAGAAATAAAAAAACTGGATGATGGTGATTATAAATTGATAATCGGAGCAATTGTTATCGATAAGAAAGGAGACATTGTATATTTTGAATTTGACAGTATTGAAAAAGCACGCACAACAGCCAATGGCAAAACAGAATTTAAAATTATTAGTGACAAGGTGACGGAAACTTTTGCAAAAAAAACAGCCTCACTGCTTCAAAATGCCCCTGCACATACACCTGCCGTATATAATGGAGAAGAAGTGCTCAGCGCTATTAACAACACTGCGTTTTGGAACTCGTTTACTGTAAAAGACAAAGAGATAGTAGCGTTATAACCATACAAAATAAACACCCATGCTGCAATACATCATCAATACAACCGCCATATGGCTGATTGGCCTTTTAGTTTTCGACCTGTTTCTTCGTAACGAAGCAAATCATGGCTATAACAGGTTTTACTTACTGGCCATATTGTTTGCGGGCACACTCATTCCGCTCTGGTCGTGGGACTATGATTCTGTTATCTACTCCACCGGTGTGAGCAGGCCCATAGCTGAACAGTCGGCAGAAGTAAGGCAGACTATTGTAGCAGCATCTGAAAGCACGGTACTTGGCCGGGAGCAATGGCTCATGATCGTTTATGCTACAGGTGCAGGGATTTTTACACTGCTGTTACTGAGAGATGTATTCAGTATAGTAAGATTATACCGCAATGGTGAAAAATCGAAAGATGGTATCTGGACCGTTATTGAAACAGGAAAACAGCAAAGCCCTTTCTCCGCATTCAGGTATGTGTTCATCAGCAGCAGAAATAACTACACTGAAGAGGAACTGAACATGATACTGGCACATGAAGAACAGCACGGGCATATGCTGCACTTTATTGATGTGCTGCTGATACGTGTGGCCAACATATTATTCTGGTTCAACCCGCTTATATATATCATTGAAAAAAGGCTGCTGCTGGTGCATGAATACCAGGCAGACAAAGCAGTTACAAACAATCCATCAACATACGGCAGGTTCCTGGTAGAACAATCCGTACTTAGTTCAGCCCCTGTATTAGCCCATTCATTCATTCGCTCCCCGCTAAAAAAGCGTATCCTCATGTTGACGAGAAAAACAACCACCCTTGCCAAAGGCAAGCAACTATTATTGCTGCCTGTACTGGCCATTGCCATGTTGAGTTTTACGGAAAATGCTTTCTCACAAGGTGGAGACAAGAAAAAAGACGGCAATAAAATAACGTACAAAGGGAACGTATTTGAGACTGTGGCATTCCCTCCAGACACCATGTTTGCCGAAGACCCTGTAACGGGTGAGATACGTATGGTCATTACTACAAGAGATATTCCGGATGCTGTGCTGAGAATGAACGGTGAAACTATATATTATACCAGTCCTCAAAATGCAACGCTTGCCATGCGTAGTGCTGAGAATGAAATAAAAACGGAAATAGGGAAGACACTTCAAAAATTTTCAAAACAGCTGGGCAAGGGCCGTTATGTATATGACCTGTATAATATTATAATAGACAAAAAAGGCAGGACTGTTTTTTATGAAATGAATGGCATTGAGCCATATGACAACAGGTATGGGCATAGAGATGAGGCCTTTAAAGTACCACCTATACCAGAAGATCTAAAAAAGGAAATTGACGAGGCTATTGTAAAGACACTTGAAAAGACCAAAGTTGAACCATTAACAGTAGATGGTGCGAAACAGATATACAGCATACGTGTACAGGATTCGTTCACCGTTCTATAACATTACTCAAACTAAAACATCCGGAATATGCTAACACTATCAAATGCCAGGCAACTGTTGATAATACCTATCATGACAGGTACTATTATATCATGCACGCCTAAAGCAACTACTATTGAGGAGCCTCAACGCAATGGCAACGAGGTGACATATAACGGTAATGTAATAGCCTTTAGCGATAAACGCCCTGATGACACAACTGAAGTATATAACTCAGAAACAGGAGAACCCGCTATTGTCATAACAACATACGAACCTGTACCCGCAACCCTGAACGGCGAGATGATATACAGGCAACCTGAACCAGGTGACAATCCGGACTACATAAACGTAGCTACAAAGGCTGCCGGCATTACTGACAAAGCCTTGAAAAAGGACCTGTTGGATAGACTGGGTCACGAATTAGCCAAACTTGAAGACGGAGAGTACGTTATCAGCCTGCAATACATAATACTTGACAAGAGCGGCAAGGTAGCATACTTTGAAATATCAGAAATGGCGCAAGTAGTTTTACAAGACGGAAGACAAGAGCGGATACCTTTAAAACAAGACCTGCAAAATGAGCTCACAAAAAAGATAAGGGTGATCATGAATGAACTACCTGCATACGAGCCTGCTGGAAAAGACGGGAAGAACGTTAGCGTGATGATAGACAGCGGTGTATTCTACAAGAGTTTTACACTGAAAGGAGGTAAGGTAGTATCATAAAGCAGCCTGTCAATTTAGTATTCTTTTAACCCTGGTTGGTCAACTTTTTTCATAATAAACAGTTACAGTTTATATATGAAAGATGCTCAGCATCTCAATGTTAACTAAATCAGGTAGTTATGTTTACAACAAATAAAAACAGCCGGATATTTTTATCAATATTAATGAGCCTGGTAATCATTACAGGCGCATGTTATGCACAGGATGGAATTGGCACTAAAGTGGTGTATAAGGGAAACATCATTGCATTTTCTACTGAAGACATGACTGACACCGCATTTGTGCCGGATGAGGTAACGGGCGAAGATAAAATGCTCATTACCCAAAAAGATCCTCTACCAATATTGCTGAACGGAGAAAAAATATTCTCGCAACAGGAACTGTATGAAGCCGACACTACACAGGAAGTACCCGTAAGGCTACCCGGCCTGGGCAGCACTATGCTGAAAGAATACCTGCTGGCCAATATGGGAAGAGAAATAGCACAGCTACAGGATGGCGAGTACTTTATGACGTTGAGTAATATAGTAGCCAATAAGGCGGGCGCTGTTGTGTATTTTGAGCTGGATGGCATTACACAAACTGTAACCAACGAGAGCGGGGTTACATTCAGTGTAACGATAGATGAAAAGCTGGCAAAACGATTTGAAGAAAAAATAGCGGAACTGCTTACAGATGCACCACGCTATCCGCCTGCAACATATGATGGTGAAGCAGTGAACTGCATTATTGACAATATAGCATTTCAGAAAAGTTTTACCGTGGAAAGCAATAAAACAGTAATACGGTAATGGCATTACTGTTTTTTAAGACAGATGATTAACTTTATTTCTCTAAGAACAGAACATGGGCAGAAGTAAAGTTCGATCAAAAGTGCTAAAACGAAACGTGGTTGTTCTATCATGTATAGGATTGTTATGTTGTAACAACATGGTTTTTGCACAAAGACCAACCCAGACAATTACACACAAAGGCAATGTGTTTGAGATACTGAGTATGGCAGATACAGTGACCGTTCTTGACCCGATCACAACAGAAATATCAACTATCATTGAAAACCCTAATCCCGTGCCCGTAAAGCTGAACAATATGAATATCTACGCAAAGGGCGATGTAGATACGGAACCATCCCTTACGTGGGCAAAGCTGGTACGTTATATTGTACAGTCATCCAATCAACAGGTGTCTGCATTAGGTAATGGCGAGTACCAGCTTAATATAAGCAATGTGATATTGAACGCACAAGGCAAAATAGTGTATTACAATTTTGACGGCATTAGTAAGATTCATAGTGAAGGGCACATCGGGAAAGTAGACGACAATAATATCATTGCAACCCTTAATGGCAGTACGAATCCAGCAGGAATTAAAATCGGATGGAAGAAACTGGATGAACGCACCAACAAATCATTTTCCAAGCAGATAGAGTACCTGATGAACAAAGCACCTGCCTACCAGCCTGCTAAAGTGCAAGGCAGTGCCGTACCCTATAGATTGCCTGAACATGATGTTTACCAGTCTTCATTTACCATTAACAACGGAGCGATCTATTATAACTAAAGAGGGCTGCACATGTGCAGCCCTCTTTAGTTATTTATGTTGTACCTATTAATTCTTAACAGGCAGGTAACCATAGTTCTTACCATAATCCAGCATCTGTCCTATGAAGCTCTGTGGATATTCTACCTTCACATCTACTATCTTATCGCCTTCTTTCACAGCAGTAAGTTTAGGCTGTATGAAACCACTGTATGGCTTAGCATCCAGGGTAGCATAACGCTCTAATACTTCTTTGTGTAACTCAGGGTCAACATTTACACCGTAAGTTTCTACCAGGTGTTTACCTGCAGCATAGTCACCTTCTGACTTGATACGCTGAATTTCGCGCAGCAGTTGACCGAACAGTTCACGCAGCTTGTTGTAGTCGTTTACGTGTACATAAGTCTTACCATCTACTTTCACCATTTCTACCACGTTATCCTTCATACCTTTCTCATATACCCAACGAGCGTTCAGCGCGCGGTTACGCATGTGTGCCTCTTCTATCTTGTCACCCAGTTTCAGACGTGTAAGCTGTGTCATCAAGCCGTTCATCATGTAGCTGTAGTATTCTGCCATACCTACTTCTTTTGTCGGCATAACACCTATTTCTATCAGCTTATCATCCATGGCATAGTACAAACCTACCAGGTCAGCACGTGCTTCTTCCAGGCAAGATGCATAATTCTTCAGGGTCTTATCTGTTGTTTCAACACCCGGGTTGATCTGTCCTGATGCGTGGCCTATACACTCGTGCATATCCGTATGCAGGTCAGATGCCAGGTTACCGTGCTCTTTGATACGTGCTTTTACTGTTTCATCATCAACAAACTCATCCAGGAAACCGCCTTTTGATTTTGCTATGTTGTAAGCATGTATGATGTTGCTCAGTGATACCGATTTGGAACCGTGATTCTTACGTATCCAGTCAGCATTCGGCAGGTTGATACCGATAGGTGTGGTAGGAGCAGCGTCACCACTTTCTACAACAGCCGTAATAGCTTTCGCCGTGATACCTTTCACTTCTTTTTTCTTGTGTGCTTCCATCAGCGGAGAGTTATCTTCAAACCACTGTGCCTGCTGCGCAATTGCGTTGATACGTTTTGTTGCTTCCAGATCTTTTATAGATACCACACTCTCAAAGCTACCCTTCTTGCCAATAGCATCCAGGTATACTTCTATAAAACCGTTCACTACGTCAATACGTGAAGCTGTATCATTAGCCCATGCAATGCTGTATTCATCAAAAGTTTTCAGGTCACCTGTTTTGTAGTACTCAACCAGCAACTCGAGTGATTTTTTCTGTTGGTCATTCTCAGCAACTGTAATTGCTTTTTCCAGCCAGTAAACTATTTTCTCAATAGCCGCAGAGTACATACCACCTACTTTCCATACTTTCTCTACTATCTCACCATTTTCATTTTTCATGAGTTTGGTATTCAGACCCCATGACGGAGCGTCGCCTTTTGTATCAAACTTATCGTAGAAGGCTTCTACCTCTGCCTGTGTAACACCCTCGTAGAAGTTGTTGGAAGACATTACTACGTTATCTACATCAGGACGCAGGTCTACTACCTTCGGCTCGATGTTCATATCGTACACCAGCGGAGTAATACGCGCGATGAAAGCGTCAACGTTCTCACCCTGCTCCATTGGCAGTGCAGATGCGTTACTGTTTTTAATTACCTCAGCAAAATATGCCTCGCTACAAGCAGGAACGAACTTCTCGTTACCGTAGTGGTGGTGGTTACCATTGCTGAACCAGAAACGCGCGCAATACTCTTCAAACTGTTTCCACTCCTCTGTAGTGTCAGCGCCTGAGTAAGTAGTATATGCTGTTTCAATGGTTTTACGCAGCAACAGGCCATTTTTACTCTTCTGGTCGTATATAATGTCGCGACCGCACAGGGCAGCTTCGTACAGGTAATAAGCCAGCTCTTTTTGCTGAGCGCTCAGCTCATCCCAACCCGGTATCTCATAGTTCAATACTTTCAGGTCAGCAAATTCCCTGATATCACTACCTTCCCTTTCAGGCTTAGAACTATTACATGCAGTCATAAACAATTGTACGCCCATCATCAGCACAACGGGCAATATCCATTTTTTCATATTTTGATAAAAATTATGTTGTGGGCCTAAAAGTATAGCATTCCGCTCACTATATAAAACCTGTGTCGCAAAATCCCCCCTTTTGATAACGATAATATCAGGCATTAGCCTACTTTTGCCCCGCATGAAATACAGCCTTCTATTTATACCTCTGATATTGCTCGCAGCCTGTGGCAGCAATACTACCCCAACCGAAAAAGCGGAGATAGATCATTTTTATGCTCCGGTAGCCGGAACCGTAGTTGCGGCAGACAGTACACCTATAGAAGATGACGCCCTTAACGACTTTTATTACTCCGTACGTATTACAGCTACAGACTCCAGCAGCGAAGGCAGGTACGCCCTTGACGCAGCATACGGTCCTAATGACGCACATACAGTTTTAGTATATCCTAAACTGGACAGGCAGATCAAACCCGCCATCCGCCCCGACGACAGTCCTTTTTCTTACATCGTGGGTTTCTACTTTGAGGGCAGCGATACATTTAAAGACTATGCAAGGGTATCTGCACAAAAAACAGGAACGGAGAGTTTACTCCAAATCGAGGTGAGGTACCTGAAAGCATACTTCATGGACAGTACAAAAAAATAGCTTTCCCTGAACAAGGAGAGCTATTGTTACCTAAATCGTAGAATGTATGAACCCATGGTGAGTAGTGCGGTCCTGCTTCGGTGTAAAGGTATTACCCCAATGTTACCGTCATTTTGCCCTATTGTTACGCATAGGTTACCCAATTGTTGCTGTTAAGTTATATCAACAGGTTATCAATATGTTGTGGATGGGTTATGCACAGTTTAGCGTGTATTATTTAACCGCAGAGACGCTAAGGCGCAAGTTTCTTTACAATGTGCTTTAAACAAAAATAGGGTATCTCTAAAGAGATACCCTACTCCCAGTCGGGACGACATGATTCGAACCTGCGACCCTCCCGCCACGGCGGGATACGCTACCGGACTGTATGACATGATATAACAGTTCTCAACAAAAAAGCCCAACATTGCTGTTGAGCTTTTCATTTCTGTCGGGACGACTGGATTCGAACCAGCGACCCCTTGCACCCCATGCAAGTACGCTACCGGACTGCGCCACGTCCCGAACCTATTGTTACCCCCTTAATCGGGGACGGCAAAGATAAACGAAAAAAAATCTTTTCAGCCTCAGAATTAATGCAGATCAGATGATATCAACCTCAGGAATTCTGAACGTGTTGAATTGTCCTGGAACTGCCCGCTGAATGCTGATGTTGTAGTAGTACTATTTTGCTTCTGCACGCCACGCATCATCATGCACAGGTGCTTGGCCTCTATCACCACAGCTACACCTAGTGGGTTGAGTGTTTCCTGTATCACATCCAGTATCTGGTGCGTCATACGCTCCTGCACCTGCAGGCGGCGGGCGAAGCAATCAACCACACGGGCTATTTTGCTCAGGCCTGTAATAACACCATCAGGTATATACGCTATATGCGCCTTACCGAAAAACGGCAGCATATGGTGTTCGCACATAGAATACAATTCAATATCCTTTACGATCACCATCTCGCTATACGCCTCGTGAAACTTGGCAGAGTTCAGGATAGCTTTGGCATCCATATTATAACCCTGCGTCATATACTGCATAGCCTTGGCCACTCTTTCAGGTGTTTTCAGCAAGCCTTCACGCTCCGGGTCTTCACCCAGCTCATTGATGGTAGAACGATAATTCTCCACCAGTTTCGACGTCACTTCCTCTTGAAATTCTTCAGTCTTTTTATACGCCATGGGCTATATATTATCCGTAATACTCAACGTATATACGTGGTGTTTCCTGTAGTTTAATATAATGTAACTGTGCACCTGCTTCTTCAATATGTGGCTTCAGTTCGTTCCATATGCTGATAGCTAAATTCTCAGCGCTGGCAAACTTGCCTTTCATGAAGTCAACATCGAGGTTCAGGTTGCGATGATCCACTTTGTCTACTATCACCTTGTTGATGAGTACACCCAGCTCTTTTGCATTGAACACAAAACCTGTTTCGGGATGCGGCTCTCCTTTTATGGTCACGAACAACTCATAGTTGTGGCCGTGCCAATTGGGGTTAGCGCATTTGCCGAAAACCTCCATGTTCTTCTCGTCGCTCCAGTTCTCGTTATGCAATTTGTGGGCTGCATTAAAATGCTCCACTCGTGTCAGGTAAACCATTGTTATTTTTAAATTATCGTGCAAAATTAGGTTTACTGGAGCTTTTACACAAAATTGTAGTTCTTTGTAGTATGAAAATATTGCTGATAGCAGCCACTGGGGCTGAAATAGCCCTATCGATAAAACACATAACCACTGTGGCAGAGGAGGTGAAACCCCTCATTTTTGCCCGGAATGGCCATGAAATACAGTTTGCTGTAACAGGCGTAGGCGCGGCAGCTACTATCTACAATCTGACCAAAATACTGGCAAATAACAAGTACGACCTGGTGATACAGGCCGGCATCGGTGGCAGCTTCGACAGGAGTATTGCCCCCGGAGAGGTGGTTTTCGTTTCTACAGACCGTTTTGCTGACGCAGGGACTGAGGATGGTGATGAGTTCATAGATATATTCGAACTGGGGCTGACTGATGCGGATGAACACCCTTATTCCGGCAAGGTGCTGGCTAATCCATCTGACTCTAAGATATTGAATATCAATCTCCCTCGAGTATCAGGGCTGACAGTAAACACCGTAACGGGAAGTGATGCAACAACTGAAAAACTGCAAAAACTATTTAACTGCCAGGTAGAAAGTATGGAAGGTGCGGCACTGCATTATGTATGCCTGCAGGAAGGTGTACCTTTTGCTCAGATAAGGGCCATATCTAACTATGTAGAAAAGCGAAACAGGGCAAGCTGGCAAATAGAAACAGCATTGACCAACCTTTCAGAAAAGCTCGTCGCTTACCTCAATATGCTGCTGAAACAGTAGGATTTTATCAAATATTACCCCCGACACCCGCTTTTGCGTAAAAAAATTGAATAAATCCCCCTTTTTTATAGCGCAGGTCATTTAGTATTTATGGATAAAAAATATATCTTGTGTGCCTAAACAGGTAAAATATCAGGTATTGCAAAGATTTGGATACTAGGGTATCTTATTTATTTTTGTTACCACTCTAAACATTTAAACTAAACAAAAACAGAATTGTGGCGTACGAGAACAAGAAATTTGACGACAACCGTAACAACGAGAGCATTTTCAGTAAACGCATAAGAGCAGGAAAAAGAAGAACTTATTTCTTTGATGTGAGGGCTACACGTGGCAACGACTACTTCATCACAATTACCGAAAGCAAGAAGAGGTTTGATGACAACGGCTACGAGCGCCATAAAATGTTCCTTTACAAAGAAGATTTCAACAAGTTTATAGCAGCACTGACGGAAACTGTTGACTATGTAAAAACAGACCTGATGCCGGATTTTGACTTCGACGCGTTCAACCACGACAACGACGAAGACAACAATGATGGTAGTTACACGCCGCGCAGCAACAACAATACTGCCAGCAGCAACACTACTACAGAAGCAACAAGCAGCACAGAAAACAAAGAAAAAGAAGAAGAAACTACAGGCAACGAATCGCTTGTATCTGAAACATCAACAGTAGCGTCTACCAACGATGATGACAGTGTTGATGACTGGAAAATATAACAACATTCAAACAACATAAAAAAGCCGCCTGGTATTCACCAGGCGGCTTTTTCAATTATATATCACTCTTATCCGTTAGTTATTTTCAGCAGTAACGGCCGGTTTTTTCATAATAGCGTATATCTCTACAGCAAAACCAATAAGTATCATCAGCGGAGCTATGGTGATACGCGTAGTGCTGTATATCTCATCGTATTTAAACTGTGTAGGGTCTTCGCTTTTACCGCCCGACATCAGCATGAAACCTATCATCACTAATACCACGCCTGCCAGCATCAGTATATAGTTGCTCTTATCAAAAAGGAATCCCTGTTGGTTAGTTGTTGTGGCTTTAGCCGTGTTCTTGTTTGTAGACATAATAGCAATATTAACTAAACAAATTTAATAAAGATCATCAACATGCATTTTAAGGTACTTGAGTACCGAGCGGTGCGTGCTGACGAATGAGATCAAAATACCCAATATGATCATACCGGCCATCAGCATAACGATGGAGGATGTCTGGTGTAAAATTTTAAGTGGTGGCAGCAGCCTTTCCGCAAAAGATATAACCAGCCACAGACCGGCCATGGCAATTACGCCACTTATCAGGCCGTTCAGTATAGCCCTGCGGTCGAAAGGACGGGTAATGAACCAGCGTGTAGCACCCACCATCTGCATGGTCTTTATCAGGAACCTGTTGCTGAACATGGCCAGGCGCACCGTATTATCAATAAGTATCACTACCACTACGAACAGCATCAGGGCGATAGCACCCAGTATGATACCTATCTTGCGGAAGTTGTCATTCATATTATCCACTATCACGTTGGGGTAAGACACATCGCGCACAATGTTGCTCTGCATAATGAACTGCCTTATTTCGTCCAGGCTCTGCGGGTTTACATATACCGCATTCAGGTTCAGCACAATAGAAGAATATAACGGGTTGAAATCCAGCAACTCTGTAAAGTCCTCACCACCGTCAGAGAAGAACTTTTCAGCGGCTTCTTCTTTGGTGATGACCTTCGTCTTTTTCACGAAAGGCTGCTCTTCCAGTATGGCGTTGAGCTTCAGCATCATCTCGTCGCGGGTATTGTCGTGCAGTATCACTTCTACCTGCACATCCTCTTTGAATACTCGTGTAAGTGTACGTCCGTTCAGCACCAGCCACCCCAGTGTACCCAGCAGGAACAATACCAGGGATATACCGATAATTGCATAAATATATGAGGGTTTCGCTTTCTTTCCGCTTGCCATAGATGTGCCAAAAGTATAAAATTAAAACAGAAATAAACTACATGGGTAAAGGCTTCATGTAATTTAACAAAATAGATTTTACACATAGGCGCAGCCTGGTTATTCAGGCAATGAACATTTAATTATCTTAGCCCCAATCAAAACAACATATGCAGGACCTGAGACAGTTTTTTACAGAAGAACATTTTATTGAAACAGTACCCGAAGGCAGTTATGAGCCCCTGCAACTGGGCGCCAACATCAGCTACGCCATTGGTGACGATTTTGACTGGGAAGATGCCGACATAGTAATAGTAGGTTGCGGAGGATATGACAATACCGCCGACAACAGCGGCCCCGATGCTGTAAGGGAAGAACTGTACAGGATGTACGGCTGGCACACGGGCGTTAAAATAGCAGATGCGGGTAACATACTGCAAGGCGCGAGGCAGAGAGACACACTGGCGGCATTGAGAACGGTACTGGCAGAGCTGCACCAGGCAGGTAAAATAGTATTGGTGCTGGGTGGCCCGCACGACCTGACCATACAGCAATACGAAGCCTTCAAAAAATCGGAAGAGGTGATACATGCTACGGTTACCGATATGCTGATAGATATGGACGACTCTGAAGAGGTAAACTCCCGCAGCTTCCTGATGGATATGCTTACCGGGCAACCCAACTTCATACGCCATTACAACCATATAGGTTTCCAGAGCTATTATGTACATCCTAAAATATTAGAGACACTGGATAAGCTACGTTTCGACTTTTACCGTCTTGGCGTAGTACGCGAGCATATGGAAGATATGGAGCCGGTACTAAGGTCAAGCAGGTTATACAGCTTCGATATTTCAGCTATCAGGCACAGTGCAGCGCCGGCCAATATATACGGCTCACCCAATGGTTTTACGGGCGACGAGGCCTGCCTGCTGGCACGATATGCGGGTATGGCCACGAAATTATCGTCGTTTGGTATATATGGCTACAACCACGAGCATGATGTACACAACATGACCGCCCGACAGATAGCACAGATGATATGGTACTTTGTAGACGGTTGCCTGGTACGTAAAAACGAAGCTGCACTTACCGAAACGGATGAGTACTTCAGCTTCAACCTGGCTTTCTCCGGCAACGACAGCATATTCCTGAAAAGCAAACGTACCAACAGGTGGTGGATGATGATGCCGGATGGCTCGTATATACCCTGCTCGTACAACGACTACCAGACTGCCGCTGCGGGTGATATTCCTGAGCGCTGGATGAGGGAGCAGGAACGTTTAGTATAGTGTAGCCCCTCTATCTCCCCCGAGGGGAGAACAACAAGAGGAATGGTGTTATACATTACAGAAACTGAGTTTTGTTAAGTTTTGTTGCAATTTGTTGCAGTATTTAGTGCTGCAACAAATTTTCATTTTCTATTCAATATATTGATATTGTGGGAATTATGTGATTTTGCATTGTTGCAATACAAAAATACATGTATAATATCATAATGCGTAAAAACGCGTGGGGTGTTGGTGATACAATAGGTCAAAGAACTTCGCGGGCTTTTCACCTTTTGTGGAGATGAAAAAGTATAGTGCAAATATACATTTTATAGATGTTAAAAATACATAAACGAAATGAATATATTTGGACGGTAGTATGATGCTGCTCCCCACATTAATAATTGTATTGTATAATTAAAAGAAGGAGAACACATATATTGATTTTGTTATGATTACCATATCTTAGTTTAATCAAGAATGTATAAATGGTCAATATAAACATATAGTATATCATCATGAAAGACACCTTACTCCCTTGGGAAAGAATTGGTTGGACTGATTTTCAGAAATTGACAATACATTTTGCACAAAGTCAAATTGCAGACCAGTATTTTGAAGAGTATTTAAAACAAGGCAATGAGCAAGATGGAGTTGATATTATTAGCACAATTCTAACAGATGGCAAATACATTGCTATACAGTGCAAGCATGAAAGGCTAAATAAAAGCAAGATTCGTGAGATAGTGCATGAATTCAGAAACGGAATTCATTTCAATAATTGCCATAGATTTATTGTAGCTACAACTTCTGATCTGCAAAAAGCAGATATACAAAAAGAAATTATTGCCATTAAAAATGAACTTTACAAGTCAAAAATTACATTTGAAGTATGGGATACGAATTATGTTAGTGAACAACTACGTGGACAAAAGACTCTTGTACAGTTCTATTTCAGTAAGCAGATAGCAAATGAGCACTGTCAAAATTATTTAAATCCAAAATCATGGAAAAAAAACAATCCAGTTGATGATTTTATAAATCGTCGTGTAAGTATATTCGATGCAAACAGAAACTACGACTCATACCAAGAGAGACTATTTTTCCAGAAAGATAACTATTACTTAACTAGCATATTTACCGAAAACAGATTGATGCCAAACCATATCTGTTTAGTGGCTGATGCGCACCTTGGGAAGACTGTTTGCCTAAAACAGTTAGCATATGACCTAGAACAAATTGACACTCCTTACAAATGTTTCTTTCTAGAGTTAAAGCATCAGCCACTTGAAACAATAGAAAGTATACTAAATGCCGAATACTATGGATGGGACAATATACCCAATAGGGATATAGTAATATTTTTAGATGGTCTTGATGAAGTAGAATCCACATCCTTTAGGAACTTTGCTAAAAACATTAATATATTCCAAAAAACTAACCATCAAGTCAATATCATTTTTAGTAGCCGTAAGTTATTCTACAAACACTACAATATTGAAGAGTTTACTAATGACTTTAAAGTCCTTGAACTATTGCCATTATACGATGCAGATATTGAAGAATTCTTAAATAGACAATTGGGACGAAGTAAAATATCTTTTGAGCGCAAGATCAACAATGCTCATATTAACAACTTACTTTTTCACCCGTTCTATCTTACGTTCTTAGTAAAAAAATACAAAGTAAATCCTGTACAACTGCCACACTCTAAACTTGAAATTATTAAGCTATTTGTCGAACAGTCATACTCGGTGTCATTAAATAGAGAAACTTCGGGAGGGAACATACTCTCCCATGAACAGTATCAATTCAAAAAAGTCGTACAAAAATTTGCCTTCACATTGCAACTATTAGGCTTAAACGCAATAGAAGACATTGATTTGCAAAAAGTATTCTCATTAGAAGACAGAACGTTGCTACGTCATAGCTCTTTAATAGGATTCTATAATAATAAATGGAGTTTTGATAATGCCATATTTCAGGAGCATTTGGCTGGAATTGTATTGGCCGATATGGACATTACAACGATAATAGCAACAATATCAATCGGGAAATGGCTAAAAAAAATCAAAGCGAAATGGATTCAAACTGTTGCCTCACTCCTATCCTTCTTAAGCAAATCATCAGATACATATCAGAAGTTACTAACATTCATACTTGAGGATAATATTGAATTGATATTCACAACAGAAGAAAGTAAGTTTAGTACAGATGAGAAAATAGACTTCCTTAACAAATTATTCGCTAGATGTAAAAAGTACAAAATAAGACCACAAATTATTGACACAAGAACAATTGCATCATTTATAGAAAGCAGTAATGAATGTAAAAATATTGTTATAAATCAGATTGCTGACGAACAAAATTCAATTGGACTGAAAACTACCTGTATTAATGTTTTGGGAATAATGGAATTAACATTCCAGCAAAAAGTAGATTTATACAATGTGTGTAAAAAAAGCATTAATGAAACAAATGACTCTTACTATCAAAGAGAAGTATTAGAAACATTAGCAAGTCACAACATAGGTGACAGAACTTTTATTAATAACTTAATAAGAGATAAAAGTAAAAATGAACAACATGATTATAGACAGGGTGTATATAAGCTCATTTCTTCATTAGAACTTTATGAACAATACTATGACTATGCATTAGAAGGAATATCGTTTTTAGTTCACAAAAATAAAGGTGTAACCCATTCAGGGTCGGAATTCACATTAGAAGAGTTATTATTTGCAACGAATAAATATGAAAATATAGTATTGCTGTTATTCGCCATGAATAGTGAAGAATGGTTAGAATACTATAAATACACATACAGAAAATCTCATTTCATCAAAAAACTGGCCATAACACTAGCTAATATACATCAAGAAAACCCACTTATTTTACTACACGTTGTCGAGTTTGTAAAAGAACTAGGACGTAAATATACCAGAGAAGACTACCAAGAAATAAACACTTTTTTTGATCTGACAAACACAAATGCTGTGGCGTTCAAACTACTTGGCAAAGAATTTTTTGCACAACACTATTGGCAATATGGAGACCTTGTAAATGAAACTTGTTTAGAATATTCGCTCTATGAATTTGATGACAATCAGCTTACAATAGAAGAACTAACTTACATATACTATTCCATACCGAATAGTAATAATGATTTAAAAAATATTTTTTTAAACCTTTATCACAGTGTAACTGGTGTTGATTTCTTTAATAAATCCTCAATAGTAGATGAATACCAGCAACAGGAAATAACTCGCTTTGAAAATGACATGAAATACATAAAATCTAAAGAAGCATTTACATCAGGCATAAATAGTTTTTTCAATGCGTACGGTAGTGATTCAATACCAGAAGACGACATCTATATAGATGTAGATGATAACAAAACAAGAATCAGAAAGGACTCCTACTTAATATCTATGTTTTTGTATAACTGGGTGGAAACGAATGACAATAAAGTATACTTAAAAACTTGCTTGGAAAGATTAAATCAGGAAGGTCTCTTTGAATATTTTCGAATTGAGGAAATATTAAGTCATCCTTATAAACAAGAGAAATTTACATCAATAAGCCGAACGATTTCTTCAAAGTATTTTTACAAAAACCTACCTAAATGCAATTTTGAAAACTGCATTTGGGAAACACTATCTAATGAAGGTAGTCCTATAACAAAGTATAGAACACTTGAAATGCAAATGGGACAACTTTTTAGGCATTATCAATTTGATCTTGATTTAAGCAACCTAATGGAGTTCATTTGGCTAGACGACGGAGGTGTACGAAAATTAGACATAGAGCATGACCCCTTTTACAACAAAAATCATAAGAAATCATTCACAGAAATAATTCTCGAAAAAATTAAGCCTAATGAACTATCTGATTTTAGGCAGAAAGTAATGTTAAACCTTAATATTGGAATACGTTTTGAATCTGTGTTAGCCACACATATCAGCATTTGCAGACATTTTAAAATAATAGAATCTTTGCCTTTAATTTTAAAATTCATATTTGATAGGAATATAAGCAACCGTTATCGGTCTAGTTACATTGAAATATATCTAGAGTTGGGTGGTGACTATTCGCTTTTGTTACCACTATTACAAGAAGGATACAACATTGATGATTATTCTTTCAGAGCATTGATAAGTAAATTGTATAAAACCAACGACAACGAAGTTAAACTGGCAATGTTGCAGTATTTATCAAACCCTGAGGCAGACAACGAAACAAAAATCCAAACTGCAAAATACTTATGCTATTTAGGTGAAAAATCTGGGTTTGATTACTTGTTAAGCATAATAGAAAAAACGGGTAAATCACCTTATACAATACAAGGGAATATATCCATTAGTAATGTTGATACAAAATATGCACTCAAGAAACTTGATAAACATGCAACACATTTATTGGTAAGAGCTGAGGATTCTAAATTTTTTGAGTCCACTCAGCAAATTATGCTTGAGTGGTTGTATAGTTTTGGCAGAAAAAGTGAAGAAGATACCGACTTAGTTTACCGTTTTTTTTTAAAACACGAAAAAAAATTAAATACGAAACATATAAATGCACCTGATCTCTTTTGGTATGCATTTAAAGTTATTGAAAACTATAGGGAGCTAGACACGAATAATAAAACAATAGAAGATGTACGTAAAATTCTTCAAGAACTGTAAGAGTTTGGATGAATTGTTATGTAGCTAATTTAATGTCTCATATCCTATTTCCTCCAATACCAACAAATACCTTATTTTTGCATTTCAGCCATTCCGCCACGGCGGGGTGGCTTCGTTATCTGTAAGCGAATGATCGAAAAAAAGGAAATAGTAAAGGAGGAGCCCGCGGTACTGGTGGGTGTGGCACATAAACACCAGACAGAGGAGCAGACACAGGAATACCTGGCTGAACTGGCATTTCTTGCCGAAACGGCAGGGGCGGTTACTGTCAAAACATTCACCCAGAACCTGCAACACCCTGACAACAAAACTTTTGTGGGCAAGGGCAAGCTGGAAGAGATACGTGATTATGTAAAGTCGAAAGGGATAAAGCTGGCTATTTTTGATGATGAGCTGAGCGGTGCGCAGATAGGTAATATTGAAAAGGTGCTGGGCATCAAAACCATAGACCGTAGCGACCTGATACTGGATATATTCGCCGCAAGGGCGCAAACGGCTGCCGCCAAGGTGCAGGTAGAGCTGGCGCAATACCAATACATACTGCCACGACTAAGGGGTATGTGGAAACACCTGGAACGCCAGGGAGGTGGTATCGGTTCAAGAGGACCGGGTGAAACGGAAATAGAGACCGACCGCCGTATAGTAAAAGATAAGATAAACGTACTGCGCAAAAGGCTGGCAACAATCGACAAGCAGAGCGAAACACAACGTAAGGAACGTGGTACATACATACGCGTGGCACTGGTGGGCTATACCAACGTAGGCAAGAGCACCATCATGACCATGCTCAGCAAATCAGAAGTATTTGCAGAAAATAAACTATTCGCCACGCTGGACACCACTACACGTAAAATAGTGTATGAGCAAACACCGTTCCTGCTGAGCGATACGGTTGGTTTCATACGCAAACTACCCCACCACCTGGTAGAGAGTTTTAAAAGCACGCTGGATGAGGTGCGCGAAGCGGATATGCTGCTGCATGTGGTAGATATATCGCACCCCAACTACGAAGACCAGATGGCAGTGGTAAATAAAACACTGCAGGAACTGAAAGCATTTGACAAACCTATACTTACCGTGTTCAATAAAATGGACCTGTATGAAGAGCGTGTGTTCGACCCGTGGCTGGATGAAGAAGTGAAGCAGGATATGCTGCAACAACTCAAAGAACGTTGGGAATCTATTACTGAGGGCAACTGCATATTTATTTCAGCATTAGAAAGGCGCAACATAGATACTTTCCGCAGCAGCATTATGAACAAGGTGAAATCATTGTATAAGGAGCGGTACCCTTACATGACACAGTTCTATTAGCATAAACCATAATCTGTAGCCTTAAATAACATATATACGGTTAACTAATAGTTAAGGCAGGCTTATGTATAGCGGCTTTGCCCACATATGTTTTTTTGCTATTCCTTCTCGCGAAAAAATGTTTTATATTCATAGTAGTATTGTTTAACTAAACTAAATACCACATGAAGCAGACAACGCGCGAATTGCTGGTAACTACAAAAGTAGCCGAAAGCTGGCAGCCTGATTTCGACAGTAATGTTGAAGACCTGATGGCACTGGTGAGTAAGGTAGACAACAGTGCGCATGTAGAAAATGCCACTGAACTTTTGGATGTTTACCACAGCAAGGTTGAGGATCTGTCAGTGAGCATGCACCGGAAAAAACAGGTGAACGACTGGCGCCCATTTGAATTTACCGTATTCAGAAACTAAAAAAGCAGGTCTATAGACGAAATCTACGATTCACTTCTTTACAGGTTTTGAAATATCCCCGGATTCCTTTCCGGGAGATGACTATCTTTATGTATAGCATTAGTTAAGGTTTTGAGAAAAACCCCTGTATTTTATGAAATAAACCTTAACAGGCTTAGCTTTGGCAACTATACATTAGACATTGAATATATCAACATCCGGGATACATGAAGCGTTTGGCAATATTAGGTAGTACTGGTTCTATAGGTACACAGGCCTTAGAGGTAGTAGTGGCACACCCCGAACTTTTTGAAGTAGAGATATTAAGCGCGCACAGCAATGCGACACTGGTTATAGACCAGGCTAAGAAATTCCGCCCCAATGCTGTTGTTATTACCGACGAAACTAAATATGAACAGGTAAAGTCTGCATTGAGCCTTTACCCGATAAAAGTATTTTCAGGCCGTACTGCCCTGAATGAAGTAGTGCAGTGGGACAGCGTAGATATGGTGCTCACGGCTATTGTAGGCTTTGCGGGGCTGTCTTCTACCATGGCTTCAATTGAAGCGGGAAAGACCATTGCACTGGCCAATAAAGAAACACTGGTGGTAGCGGGAGAGCTGGTAATGCAGCGCGCTATTGAAAAGAAGGTTGGTATCATACCGGTTGACAGTGAGCACTCTGCCATATTTCAATGCCTGGTAGGCGAAGACCTGAACAGCGTAGAGAAGATCATACTTACTGCATCAGGTGGCCCGTTCATAGGCCGTAAGCCTAATTACCTGGTGAATGTAAAGGCCAGCCACGCTTTGCAGCACCCCAACTGGACCATGGGTGCTAAAATAACCATCGACAGTGCTACCCTGATGAACAAGGGGCTGGAGATGATAGAGGCTAAATGGCTCTTCGGACTGCAGAATGAGCAGATAGAAGTGGTCATCCACCCGCAATCCATAATACATTCGCTGGTACAGTTTCGCGATGGCTCACTGAAAGCACAGCTGGGCCTGCCTGACATGAAACTGCCGATACAATATGCCATCGGGTTTCCACAGCGTTTGAAGAACGATTTTAAGCGTTTTGACTTCAAAGATTACAACTCATTGACATTTGAGCAGCCCGATTATAAAACTTTCCGTAATCTTGCACTCGCAAAGGATGCCATGTATAAGGGCGGGAATCTTGCCTGTGTGATGAATGCTGCCAACGAAGTAACCGTTCAGGCCTTCCTGAACAACAGGGTTGGATTTATTGAAATGAGCGATATCATTGAGCAGACAATGGAACACATAGCTTTTATTGAGCATCCAACGCTTGAAGAATATGAACACAGTGATGTAGAGGCCCGGGAATATGCCGCAGGCCTGGTAAAGAAAAGCCAGTTGGCTTCGTAAATATTAACTTTGAACATGCAATTGAATACCATACTATTAATGTCAGGCGGAGCCGTACAGGCGCTGCAGCTTTTTGCGGCCTTGTCTCTGCTGATATTATTACACGAATTCGGACACTTCTTTTTCGCCAGGGTCTTTAATACAAGGGTTGAGAAATTCTACCTGTTTTTCGACTTTCTGTTCCCGTTCCCGAACGTGCTGAACTTTTCATTGTTCAAAAAGAAAAAAGGTGATACTGAATACGGTGTAGGTTGGTTCCCCCTGGGTGGATATGTAAAAATATCCGGCATGGTAGATGAGAGCATGGACAAAGAGGCCATGAAGGAAGAACCGAAATCGTGGGAGTACCGCTCTAAAAAACCATACCAGCGTTTGTTCATCATGCTGGGTGGTATCATTATGAACGTTCTTACCGCTATGGTAATATACGCTGTTGTATTTGGCGTATGGGGCGAAGAGTACCTGCCTACTGAAAAAGCTAAATATGGTATAGCTGTAGACAGTGTAGCCAAAAGCATCGGCCTGCGCAATGGCGATATCATTACATCTGTTGGTGGTAAACCTGTTGAAAGGTTCAATAAGATTGTTTACAATATCATAGTTGATGGCGCTGAAGACATACAAGTGATACGTGATGGTGAGCCTGTGAATATTACCATACCTGAAGGAACGATACACAGCATCATCAAACGCCAGCGTAATACTTTCATTACCGAGCGTGTACCGCTGGTAATAGATAACGTAAGCGAAAAGACAGAAGCTGAAAAAATGGGGCTGAAAGCAGGCGACAGTGTGATAGCTGTTAATGGCACTCCTATTCGCTTCTTCGATGAGTTTGACGAAATTAAAAGAAGCAATGCGGGTAAGCCTATTGATATTACCGTAGTGCGCAACGATGCTATCACTACCCTTTCGGGCAACGTACCTGAGTCAAAAATACTGGGCTTCCAGCCTGTATTACAGGCATCACGTTTCTTTGAAACAGAAACCATCAAGTACGGATTTTTTGCTGCGATCGGTAAAGGCTTTACCTACACGTTCGACCAGGTAGGCAACTACGGTAGCCAGCTGAAGATGTTGTTTACATCAAAAGAAGTAAAAGTATCTGAAAGCCTGGGTGGTATGGTGAGCTTTGGTAAGCTGTTCTCTCCTGTGTTCGACTGGCAGGCATTCCTGATACTCACAGCATTTGTATCCATCATACTGGCGGTTATGAACCTGCTACCTATTCCGGGGCTTGATGGTGGTTATGTAATATTCCTGTTGTTCGAAATGCTATCGGGCAGGCAGGTAAGTGACAAGGTAATGGAGCGTGCCACAACCGTAGGTTTGGTATTGCTGCTCGGCCTGATGCTCTACGCCAACGGGCTGGATATATTCAGGTTGTTCCAGAACTAAGCAACACTTTACAGTTCCCATATAGACTTTGCAAGCCGGTAGGTATTGCAATGGGCGGTAACTATATGCCTTATATCGGGCGAGTAGCCACCACCCATGGCAACTGCCACAGGTATATTGCGTGCTTTGCAATGAGTGAATACAAGCTCATCTCTTGCAGCGCAGTCCTCAATGCTTAGTTTCAGCTTGCCGAACTTATCCGTTTCCAGTACATCTACCCCTGAAAGAAAGAACACCATATCAGGTTGCACTTTATCTATAAGCCCCGGTAAGGTATTATTGAGTATGTCAAGGTAGTCAGCTCCTGTTGTACCATCCGCAAGCCCGATATCCAGATCGCTTTCTTCTTTTCTGAAAGGATAGTTATGAGCGCCATGCATACTGAATGTAAATACCCCGGGCACATCTTTGAGTAATGCAGCAGTGCCGTTACCCTGGTGCACGTCCAGGTCAACGATCAATACTTGTTTAGCCAGTTTGTTTTTAAGCAGATAATTGGCCGCAATGGCAAAATCATTCAGCAGGCAGAAGCCCTCTCCCCTGTCGGCAAAAGCATGGTGTGTACCGCCCGCTACATTTAGCGATACACCATATTGCTGTGCATACAGGGCGCAATCGATCGTTCCCTGCATAATGGTTATCTCTCGCTTCACCAGCATTTCAGACAGTGGGAAACCTATCGCCCTCATTTCCCTTGTAGTCAGTTCAAGGCCTTTCATCCTATGCCAGTAGCCGGCATCATGTGTAAGTAGTATATCACCTTCGTTTGCAGGCTTTGGGGCAAAGAGTTCAGCCTCTGTTATCACGCCTTCATATATCAGTTGCTGCGGTATCAGCTCATACTTCAACATCGGGAACCTGTGCCCTTCAGGCAGCGGGTGTGCGTATATGGGGTCGTATGCTATGCGTAACATCTGGTAGCTAACAAAAAGATGTGAACTATGTTCATTTTGCAAAAGGCTGAAATTAACAGTTTGTATCCATTTATCTTTCGTATTTTTGTAATTAGCTCTTTGAAAAAGAACTTACACCGGGGCCGACTGGTTTTGACAGCATAGGGCAGGTTAAGTAAGCATGTGGTGCGTTGTGTAATTAGCACCTTAATCAGAATACTCAAACTTTCAAATGGCGAATCTAATTACGCCATGGCTGCCTAATCAGAGATTAGTGTAACCATTTTGGCCGCAGACGGGCTTTTGCCTGTTGACGCTCCTGCCGCCTAACTCATCCTTCAACAGGATAGTTGCTGATAGCTGCGTATCAACAATGAAAATTAAGCAGATAGGGTTGTAACAGGTTCGTCCGGTTCCGACGACAGCCCGAAACCAAATTCCGGAATAAACATGTAGAAAGCTTATCGGGCATATGTTTGGACGCGGGTTCGAATCCCGCCGGCTCCACTGATACATATCAAAAGAAGCTACAAGCCTGTAAAATCAACATTTTACAGGCTTTTTTTGTTTTAGTTTACTATGCATAAATAAATCTGTTTGTGCCTTTATAATATAGTTCTTTTAAAATAGCCATATTTTCGTCGGATTGTACAGACTTTACAAACAACTTTACATGGTAGAAATTGCAGAGTTTTTCTCGAAATTATTAGACACGACCGATTTCCCGGCCAGGTGGCATTGCGGCAAGTGGAGCGATTTTCATGGCTGGGTATACATTATCAGCAATGTACTTATCTGGGGAGCGTATTTCATGATTCCCTTCCTGATCATAAGATACATTTCAAAACAAAAAAGCAAGATCAAGTTTAACAAATTATACCTGCTTTTTGCCTTCTTCATCGTATCGTGCGGAACAGCGCACTTCATTGATGCGTATATTTTTTGGGTTCCTTTGTACAGGCTCAACGCACTGCTACTGGCTTTCACCGCTATTATAAGCTGGGTAACGGTATTTTACCTGGTAAAACTCCTTCCTACAGCTTTCGCGCTTAAATCTCCTATTGAACTGGAAAAGGAAATTGAACTGAGAAAGGTCAAAGAAAATGAGCTGCTGAAAAAAAATGCTACGTTATTACATGCGGAAACACTGGCTAAATTGTGCACATGGACTTTTAATAAGCAAACCGGCCAGCTGTCATGGTCTGAATCCGCTGAAAAGATCTTTAACCTCCCTAAAAACTACACTTTGAGTTTTGAGGAGTTTATCAAAGCTATCATGTATGAAGACCAGGATCACTTTAGAGAAAACTTTGAAAAAACTATAAAATACAAGCACTTTAACAAGCTGTACTTCAGAATTATCACACCATATAAGGAGATCAAAGACGTAGTATGTGTAGGAGAAGTAATGTGCGATGAAAGCGGTGAAGTAGTAGAAATAGTAGGCACCATACAGGATATTACTGAAAAGAAACAGCAACTGAGGACCATTGAAGAGAAAAACACAAAACTACTTGAAGTGTCGCATATTCAGTCTCATGCTATCAGAGGGCAGGTTGCAACTATCCTGGGCCTGTCTGAGCTTTTCGATGATTCTGACAATAACAAGCAAAATAAGATAATAATTGAGGGGATAAAAGTTGCAACAAACAACCTGGACCAATTGATCAAAGACCTGACGGGCGTGATAGAGAAAAAGTAGCGCAACGCATATCATGCGCCACGCTACATTAACCGATCATATTCTTTCGTATAGCACTCAGGTGCTCAGGTGTTATCCCCAGGTATGATGCTATCATGTATTGCGGTATCTGCTGTTCCATTGCACGATAGCGTTGTACAAAGTCACTGTAACGCTCCTCGGCGTTCTTACTCATCGCATGAATGGTTCGTTCCTGCAATGCTACGTATCCGTTCTGTGTCTTAATCCTGAAGAAACGGTCCATCATACGCACCTGGTCAAACAATTCATTCAACCGCTCCCTGTGCACCTGCAACACCACGCTGTTGGTTATTGCCTGCATATAATAGGTGGCGGGCTGCTGTGCCAGGTAGGCGTACAGGTCGTTCATCCACCACCCTTTTATGCCAAACTGCAGGATGTGTTCATTCCCCGCATCATCAATGTCAAACAGCTTCAGACAACCATCCGTAATAAAACGCATATGGTTGGAGTACTCCCCTTTTTGCAGCAGGTATTGTTTCTTCTTCAGCACTACTGGCCTGAATGCTTCTTCTACCAACACTACCTCGTCTTCGCTCAAAGGAACAACATCACGTATATTTTGTATCAATAACTCATGCATTGTTACTAAGCTACAAAATGGCCCTTAAATCATCGCTCCTTTTGCATTTTTGTTGACCACCTCTTCGTGCAGGTCCTCTGCTAAACGGTTGCAAACAATTCGCTTTTGGTCTTACGCACTTTCCTGCGGTGTTGCGTTTCATCTTTTGCCGATCTGTACCCTACCGCTGCTATAACACCGGCATTCAGCCCCATCTCATCCAGCCCGAGTACCCTGTTATAGGCCTGTTTATCAAAGCCTTCCATAGGACATGCGTCAATTTTCAATTCGGCGCATGCCAGCAACAAGGTGTTCAACGCGATATATGTCTGCTTCTCCGACCAGCTTTTGCGCTCTACAGCAGGCTTGTTGCTGATGCTTTTTTTGATTGAAGCACCATATTGCTGTAATGCAACTGCATCTGCTTGCTGCGTTGTCAGTATCCTACTGATATAGTCATCAACATGCTTATCATAATTATCGGTGTAATTGCAAAAGACGAACAGGTGCGACGCATCAGTGATCTGCGCCTGGTCCCATGATACCTTCCTGAGTTCCTGTCTTATTTCTTCATGCTCTATGATGATGACCTTATACAGTTGCAGGCCATAGGAGGATACTGACAGCCTGATCGCTTCTTTCAAAAATTCGATATCTTCTCCACTGACCTTTTTGTCATTATTGAATGTTTTTGTGGCATATCGCCAGTTAAGTTTATCTATCAAGTTCATAACTATATTGTTTATTTCTTTACAAAATTTTTGAGTTTAAAATCTTCCCTGAACCCTGTTTTCAGGTACAGTCCTTCGCCCATAGCTGATGCCTGTAGTGTAGCATAATTCGCGCCTCGTAACCTTGCAGTGTTGAGCGTATGCAACAGCAGCTCTTCAGCATACCCCATTCTGCGGTACCCCGGCACAACACCCATAGAATGTATGCCCGCTATACCTGTATTGTCAATAAAAAGTGCTGCTGTACCTACTGCATTTCCGTCCACACGACCGATGAAGTAATCGATCTTATTCATAGTTTGCTGTACTGTTGCGGCATGTATGCAATAGCCAAACGCTTTCTGAAACAATGCAGACCACTCCCCCGCTTTTTCATTGTCGTCCACCTTTTCTATACGTAGCTTTCCCAAAGGCTCAGGCACGGTATCTAATCGCATCGACATACCTGTCAATGCTACCTTTGACGTAAAGCCATACTCTTTCAGCAAGTTTTCGGTCTCCGGCAACTCATCTCCCCATGCCACTACGGTAACATTTTGCAGGTCCCATTTGCGGGCTATGGTGTCCATCATACGCTTATCCGGTGCCCTGCCAAACCAGATCTTATTAGGCCAATCTGCGCCATGCACCATACTGACAGAGTATTCTTCATTAGTAAAAAAATACCCACCTGATATACCACCTGTAACCCACAAGTTGGTCAGGTTATTAATGTTTGATCTGTTCATATCCATGCTGCTATGATTTTATGATGATGATCCCTGTTATCATGATAATGACACCAATAAGTTTCCTGGCGGTAAATGGCTCAACAGGCATACCGAACCACCCGAAATGCCCGGCAACAGCTGCAAACAATATCTGCCCGGAAAGCCCGAAGGTGACCGCGGTTGCTATACCTACCCGCGGTATGATATAGTAGAACAGCGATACAGCAATGAAACTGAGCAAGCCTCCTGTAAACCACATATATGCCGGTACCACCTGTAAGCGGCTCAGTGCAGGCAGTTGGCGTACAGTGGTAAATACAGCTACTATCGTCAGTACCGCACTCATTACCATGGCGATGGAAGTGGCCAGGAGTGAATTGTTCAGCAATATGCCCAGCCTTGCGTTAATGCTACCCTGTATCACCACCAATACACCTACTGAAAAGGACAGCATCAGTAAAAATGAACTATTCATAGCCTGCCGGTTTTGAAGCAATAGGAATGGCTACAGGTCTCATCGGTGATCCGCTGGCACCTCTCAACTTCAGCGATGCGGCAATAAATGCAAACTCATACACCTTGTCAACCGATAGCTGTTCCAGATACATCTGCTCAATGAACATTACCCCTCGCTCAGCCAGCAGGTAAGTATGCACGGGTACCCAGTTATCATCCCTTTCCGGCGGAAAGGCCTCAAAGCTCAGGTTATCTGCCCCCAGCAGCATAGCCCCTTGTTCTTCTACCAGCCATTTTACAGCTTGCAGGTTGATACCGGGATATTGATGCAGGTACTCATCAGCCTGCTCATAATGTCGCGCCTGCCCGGTGCGTATCAGCACCACGTCGCCCTTTGCCAGCGCCACACCTTGCTGCTTCAGTGTCTCCTGCAGGTCTTGTGCATTGATGCGGTAGTTCTCAGGCATATTCCCTTTATATGCCGCTACATCAATAAGCACGCCTCTTGCTATGACAGGAGGTATGGTTTCCGCACCTGTTTTTTTCCAGCCTTTATCACCCAGGTATGCTTCTGGTGAAAAACCATTCCATATCTTTCCGTTCAGGCCAAAATGGTTCAGCGCATCAATATGCGTACCCATATGCGTGTACATAGATATAGCATCACCCGTGTAGCTCACCTTGCTGTTCATCTCTGCTCCCAACCCATTAGGATTATCTACCACAGTTCCGTGAGGAGTATGCGTGAGCCAGTACTGGTAACCGGGGTCGCCCAGGGAGTGAAAGCTCGGCATACCCACGAAATAGTCAACACTCAGGTCGTAGGTCTTGCCGCTCTTTACCCGGGTCAGCACCTGTAGCCTGCTTTTATCTGTCATCATATTCAGGGTACCGATCTCATCATCAGCACCCCATGGGCTCATACCCACTTGTTCTGTTCGTTGTGCTACTGCCAATGAGTGTACAGCCAGCAGTAAAGCAAATAATACTTTTGTTCTTTTCATGACTTGAATATTTTGTTGGTGCAAAATTTCAAATCACATCGCCCGATTCCATTAAGGTATCTTAAGAAAAGCATTGGGCAACTGTTTTTAACAGTCATATCACTGATATACTCACGCTAAAACGGGCTGTCTGACCTTTATGCCTTAGCTTTGCGGCCTAAACGATACATATTATGTTTTCAAAAATTACAAAATGCTTATTTGCCGCTATCATTCTTGCATGCACTGTACAGGCGCAGGCGCAGGAAGTGACATTGGAAGGCGTAACAGCACGTGGATTCACAGGTGTTAAATCCATCAATGGTGAGTTTTACTACACGTTCTACTTTGGCGAAAAAACTGAAACCAAAGGCATGGCCAACTTCGTACTGGCATTGTATGATGCCAACCTGACCCCGGTTAAAACTGCTGAAGTAGAAATTTCAAAAGACTCACGTCTTACTGCTTCTTCATTCAACGGGCAGCATTTCCTGTTCATGTTCTCAGACCTGGTACGTCGCAAGCGCACTACGGTTACTATGGACAAAGACGGAAACGTTGTAAAAAATAATGTAGAAGAGAAAGTAAAAAGCGCTTTACTGACAGCAGACAACGACCCGGTTATTCACCCTATGGGCGACAACTTCATCGTTATAGCTCCGCAACGCGAAAAGAAATTCGGTTACGAAATTTCACTGGTTGACAAAGACCAGGCTGCCAAGTGGACAAAATCATTCTTTCCTGATAAAGGTAGCTGGAGTGTAGAAGACAGCCGCATGACAGCCGGCAATCTGTACCTGCTGCGCAAAGAAAAAGAATCTATGATGGGCGACAAATACACGTACACCGTTCAGAGCATTAAGCTGGACAATGGTGATGAAGTGTACGCTACTGAAGTGAAAGATGAAGATGATGGTGGTTTCCCTGATTTCATCAATGTAAATGCTGACGGCAGTATTGCTACAGGTGGTATGTACTTTAAAAACAGCAAGTACGACGAGAAAAACTCTGACGGTATATTCTTCGCATTGATTGGACAGGACGGTGCTATCACTAAAATGAGCAAAACAAGCTGGAAGAAAGTAAAAGACCAGATCAAAGGCGACTTCTCTGGCGCACTGGTAGGTGGTAAAACAAAAGTACTGGTAGAAGACCTGATACAAAAGAAAGACGGCACTTATATGGTCATCAGCGAGACATTCCGTAAAGGTTCTGTCGGCACTACCGGTGCAGGTGCTGTATCTAAACTTGGCGGACTGTCTGGTACTGCCAGCAAAGGCGATGCAGGCGACAAAGGTTTTACGGTAATGGATTTCGCTATGTTCCACTTTGATGCGAATGGTGAACTGACTGCAATAGACAAAGTAGAAAAAGCTACCAAAGAAGCTATTGTAAAAGGCGACCTCGCAGATATGAACGGACTGGAAATGGCGCAAAGCCTCAGCAAGCGTAAGTTCTTCTGCTACCGCAATACTATTGAGGTAAATGGTAAACAATACATCATGTACAAAAACCTGGATGGCTATAAAACCAAAGCATACTTCCTGCCCGTGGGCAGCACATCTACTGCAGGTATTGGCAGCATAGATATGGACAAGTGGGTACCTGAAGCACTGAACAAAGTTGGCAAAATAGCTAAGTGGACAGGCGACGGTGTAAAAGCTGAATTCGGTAACGAAGGTTTTGGCGATGGCGGCAATCCTGAGCTGTACAAAAACATTATTCCTGCAAAAGCGGGCCATGTGTTACTGTACCAGTTCTTCAACGGTAAGCTGGCTATATGGCTGGAGAAAATTCCTACTAACTAATTTTATACCATAAGCAGGCAGGTTAGCAATAGTTATACTGCCCCGTTTATTATTCTTATTTTTGCATCCCGCTCACGTAAAGGAGCGGGATTTTTCATACTATGAGCATACAACCCGCAGCGTACTACAAAGAGCAGCTTGATATAGTAAACAAGCACCTGGCCACTGCCAACAAACAGGCGGGCAATATCGCATGGCTCAGGTTGCTGGCTATACTTTCGTTGGCTGTTGCCGTGTACTACACCATCAGCACGGGCAATACCTACCTCATTATTGCAGATGTCGCGCTGCTGGCTGCAGTACTTGCAGTCATCAAAAGGCAGGACAGGATAAAACGCACCATCAGGCAACTCGAGCAGCACATCACCATTATAAAAGGTGAAGAGCTTGCTTTGCAGGGAGATATTTCCGCCTTCCCCGATGGTGCGGGATATGTAAACGCCAAACACCCCTTCTCTTTCGACCTGGATATATTCGGCGCACGTTCCGTTTACCAACTTATCAACCGTACGGTTACAGAAGAAGGAGCTAACGCACTGGCCGCATCATTGCAACAACCCTATGCCAATGCAGATGCGATACACAACAGGCAGGAGCGTATCAAAGAGTTGTCAACTATGCCTGAATACTTACATCAGTTCAGGGTAGCCGGTCTACTCTCTCGCGAGGAAAAAGGTGCGGGTGAACGCATCAGGCAATGGCTGGAATTTGAAGACATACTGCTGGGCAATAAAACCATACAGGTGCTTATATGGATAGTACCTGTATTGTCGTTGATATTTCTCACACTATGCTTCATTAGTGGTGGCCTTCACCCCGGGCTGATCGTCATGCTGGCTGTAAATGCTGTAGCGTTCAACATTTACAAAAAGAAAATAAAACTTGCCTACTACCTGGTGAGCGAAAGCCTAAAGCTGGTGCAAAAAACGGAGGCACTTTTACATTGCATAGCACAGCAGGAGTTCAAACATCCTGAATCAGCAAAACAGCAACAGGAGGCGGTAGCAACACTGGCTGCCATTATCGAACTACGTAAGCAGGTAAACATTTTCGACAATAGGCAGAACGGCATGGTAGGCCCGTTACTCAACGCCCTCTTCTTTTTCGACATCAGGTGCACACTGAAGCTGGAGCAATGGCGCAGTAAGTATAAAGACACGCTCATACAGGCATTCACTAACATCGGTGAGGCTGATAAATTCAACAGCTATGCCAACTATGCTTTCAATCACCCGGACAATATTTACCCGACGGTAAACACGGAAAATAAAACACTGCAGGCCACCAACCTCAGGCACCCGCTCATGAAAAAAGATGTGGCTGTTGGCAACGATTGTACCCTCGGCAAAGACGAAAGCATCTACCTGCTTACCGGCGCTAATATGACGGGCAAAAGCACGTTTATCCGTACGGTGGGTGTTAACCTCGGACTGGCGCATGTGGGCGTACCTGTACCCGCCGAAACACTTAGTGTACCATTAGTAAAAATATTTACCTCCATACGTATTACAGACTCTATACAGGACGATGTGTCCTACTTCAAAGCGGAGCTGGAGCGCCTGCAGCAACTCATGATGCAGGTACAGGATACTGATGTGCCTTACCTTGTATTGCTGGATGAACCTTTAAGAGGCACCAATACAGCCGATAAACAATCAGGCACCACCTCGGTCATCAAAAAGCTCATCGGCTGCAATGTTATTGGTATAGTAGCTACCCACGATACAGGGCTTTGTGTCATGTCTGAGCAATACCCCGGCAAAATATCCAACTACCATTTTGAGAGTGAGATAAACGGCAACCAGCTTACATTCGATTATAAGCTAAAACCCGGTGGCTCTACTTCCAGCAATGCTACCATGCTTATTAAAATGATGGGCATTATTGATTAAGCGGTTGCCTTTCTACTTCGCTAAACTTTCTTTTAATAGCGCTGCGACGTTGTAGGAATAAGCCGTTGTTCCTGAACAGTAAAGATGCCAGTTATCATAGTAGTATGTACTGTCCAATACAGCTGGTGTTGCGTCAATATAGGGAGCTCCGAACGTTTCTATGAACACAATATCCGGTTTGTAATTCAAAAAACCGGGTATGAACAACCGGATCTCAATATTATTTTCCCTGCATATCTTTATTATCTCTGTTAATGCCCTATGGTTCTCCTCGCTCATTGTTTTGTGTGCCACTTCCGGCATTATTTTTTTACTTGGTCGGGTGTCATCACAACATGTAAAGCCCTTACCCATATACACGTCATTTCCCTCTTTTGGGGTAAACTCATCCTTTGTGCCGGGCAGCAATCTTTTTATCGAAAAATAAGCAAAATACACCCACACGGTATAATCATCGGTGGTGCGTACCATATCAAAAACATATTTTCTACCTGGTTTATAGTTATTTACAACCCACTCTGAAGTGCATTCATTGGATCCGAAATCCCATAGTATATGGTCGACACCCATAAAGAGAAAATCAATTTTCTTATCGGTGCTGATGCAGTATTTAAGTAACTGCAAAGAGCTGATGGGTGGCTGGCCGTTGCTGGCGGCACAAAAGAAATCAATACCTGTTTGCTCGCCCAGGATGTAGGGGTTTATATTACTGAATATAGTGCTGGCTCCTAACATGATGCCATTACCATTTTCTGCAGTATCGTTATTGCTTTCAAGCCACACGTCCAGTTCTTTTGCGCGTTCGTAGTTTTCGCCCATTTCATATGGGTTAACTAATAGCATTTTTTCAAAATAAGGTGTGAATGGTGTTGTATACGACACCAGCACTATAAGCACCAAACAGAAGAGTAAGAAGAAACCCGAGAATTGTATTAATCTATATAGTACCTTCTTCATATCAAAACTGGAAGTATAAAAAATCAGTGAATTCATTATCCAGGTGTGCGAGTATAACTAGTATCAGGCATGAGTAATAGGAATACCGCAATGTCCTGTTTTTTATCCGTATCGGGTTACGCTCATTTTTGCGGATGAGTATGTCGATCACCATTATCACTACAATATACCAAAGATATTCTTCGTACCTGATAGGAGTAAAAGCCATAACTATCATTTTCTTCAGCATCAACGCTCCCTGCTCTATGGTCGGGCTGCGGTAAAACAATCTTGCGGCAGACAATACCAGCCACATGAATGCGATCTGGAGACCGTCAACAGTATATTTCAGAAACTTGTTGTGAATATGCCCGATCAGTGGCTTTCTTTTGAGTTTTCTGTAAATAAATTCGGGCAGGTAAAACAACACATGAAATACACCCCAGACGACAAAAGGCCAGTTCGCGCCATGCCACAATCCACTTAAAAAGAAGATAAAAAAAACATTGAATGAAGCTCTGAAAATATTTGTTCTTGAGCCTCCCATCGGTATATATACATAATCCTTAAACCAGGTAGACAATGTAATATGCCATCTCTGCCAGTATTCTATCATCGTCCTGCTCAGCATCGGGAACCTGAAATTCGTTTTAAGTTCAATACCCAGCAATTTTGCCGACCCGATAGCGATATCAGAATAGCCACTGAAATCAGCATACATCTGAAAGGAAAAAAACAGTCCGCCCATCAGTATGGTCGTACCTGTTTGAGACCGCCAGTAAAAAAATATCTCCTCAACTATAGGCGCCAACGAATCTGCGATAACGATCTTCTTAAAAAGCCCCCACAATATCAGCCTTAAACCTTCTACTATTTGTACATAATTGAACTTGCGCTTTTGGGTTATCTGCGGCAGCAGATCGCTGGCGCGCTCAATAGGCCCAGCTACCAACTGCGGAAAAAAACATACGAACGCTGCAAACGACACCCAATCCCTGCATGGTGCTACCTTTCCCCTATATACATCCACAGTGTACGCCATTGTCTGAAAGGTATAGAAGGATATACCTATGGGCAATACCAGGTTGACGGTCCAGGGAGTCATTTTATATCCCATGCCTGCAAAAAGTTCAACCCATGAATCAATAAAGAAATTGTAATATTTAAAAAAGCAGAGTATGCCTAAATTGCTGATGATACTGACATACAACCACGCTTTTTTAAAACGGGGTTTAGTGATAGCGTCAATTCTTAAGGCTACAAAAAAATCAATGGCCGAGCTGAGGATGATAAGTATAAGGAATCGCCAATCCCACCACCCGTAAAAAACATAACTGGATACTAATATCAGGAAATTTTGCAGCTTCAGTTTTTTGGCCCCTACAAGCCAATACAATATGTACACTAAAGGCAGAAAAATTAAATACTCGAACGAGTTAAATAACATACGTGCTTTTGGCTCTTTATGAGGGTTGCCAATAACAGGTAAAATAATAACATTTTTTTCAAAATATTATTTGACGCCTACTGAATGTATAAAGGCGAGCTCAAAAATCAATTTTAGCTTTTCAGGAAGCTGTTACCTGCGCCTGGCATGTAAATGTGCAGACTAAATCATGGGGTTTATAGCATAAGGAGTTATTTTTTTGTTTCGTTTATGATAGGCATTATTGATTATTGCCCTGAAACACTCATATATCATTTATAAATTTGTAAAAAATTATAAAATAACGTATATTTACTATTCAAAAACCATGATAACAATGTATATACTACCCTCTTTACAGCACCCTGTTATTTTATCTGTCCGGTATCGATATCAGTCGATAACGCAAACTATCATCGATCAGTTAACAATACTTAACAATTTCCCTGGCGGCAATCCACCTTATGCGGAAATTGTTGCAGATCCTGTTTCAGACAAAAATCCGCAACAACCGAACGCTAATGAGCTAGTTGTAACCTCTGAAAAGACATCAATACTGCAACAAATTGCAACAAAACCGCTACTAAAAAATGAATATCATTACTATATACATTATTAAATAAAATACTATCAATACCTTTTTGTTGCGAATTGCAACAAAAAGGAAACATAATAACTTTTTAACCCTCTTACTTACCAACCTGTTAACTCAATTCACTAAACTATAACTACTTTTGATATATAAAACTTAGACTAATTATGGGATTTGTAGTACTTGGAATTATCGTTTTGCTTATTTCGTTCACCATCAATAAGGCGGGCCCCGAAGCACGAAAGTTATTACCCTTTGTAAACATGGCCAGGCTGCTGGCTATCATATTGATATTAGTGGGTGGGCTTACCACCAGCATTGTGCAGATAGATGCCGGACATGTTGGCGTTAAAAAGCTGTTCGGTAAGGTTCAGAAAAGCGTACTGCCCAGCGGCCTGCACCTCATCAACCCGTTGCTTGAAGTAATAGAAGTGGATATACGTACCATGAACTATACCATGAGCAGCACTCAGGATGAAGGGCACAGGAGCGGCGATGACGCCATCCGCACCCTTTCTGCTGACGGCCTTGAAGTGATCATCGACCTGACAGTACTGTACAAAGTAATACCCGGCGATGCGCCTGAACTGATAGACAAAATAGGGCTGGACTATGAAGACAAGGTTGTACGCCCCATAGCACGTACTGAAATACGCGACAATGCCGTTAACTATAACGCAGTGGCGCTCTACTCTACCAAAAGGCAGGAGTTCCAGGACCTGATATATGAGAGTATTGAGAAAAAGTTCAACAAGCGCGGCTTACTGGTAGAAAACCTCTTGATAAGGAACATCACCCTGCCTACATCTGTAAAACAAGCCATCGAGCAGAAGATAAACGCTGAACAGGAAGCGCAGAAAATGGAATTCGTACTGCAAAAAGAAAAACAGGAGGCCGAACGTAAACGCGTGGAAGCACAGGGTATAGCAGACTACCAGCGCATCATTGCCACCAACCTTACTGACAAGCAGTTGCAATACGAGCAGATAAAGGCCCTCAGGGAGTTTGCAACGTCCGACAATGCCAAAATAGTATTGATGGGTAGCGGCAAAGGCGGCAATGTTATTCTGGACGCTAAGTAATATTATTCAATAGCCAACAATGAGAAGATCTCTGTTATTAATGCTGGTGATGTTTGCATACGGTTGCGGTAATAATGAGCCCGTAAAAACCGTACACGAACAGGTAATGGCTGAAGCAGGCTTTAAGGCCAATGATGAAGCCGTGCAGGGAAAGTACAGAAGGTATGTAGGTACCATTGCCGGCCAGGCTGTGGTGCTCAACCTCGGGCGATACAACAATACTATACTGGCTGAGTATTACTATGAAAAGATAGGCATACCCATAACACTATATAGCTGGTCAGATTCAAATTTGCCGCCTGATGAATTTATACTCACGGAATACCCGCCTGACGAGACTGATGATGAAAAGGCGAAATGGCGGGTTACTATTGCGGCAGATAGTATAGCTGGCACATGGATGCAAGGTGATATAGCGCACAATATTCTGTTGAAAGTTGACAACCGCGATGACGTACAGCAATTCAGCATCATTTCTGTAGTCGATTCTATCAGGCTTATGGATTCCCTAACAGAACCACAAGCCGGTTTTAAATACCAGGTACTGCTACCGACAGGCATGGACGAGTACTCACTTTTCGTACGGTCGACCATATTAAGATCTATGGGCTGCGATACAGGTAAAATGAGTAATTGCCTGGATAAAATAAGAAACGACTATGCTGCACAATACCGCAGCATGCCGGAAGGAATGGCTCCTGAAGACATACAGGCTCCCTTCAATAACTGGCACCGCGAAACAGGCTATACTGTGCTGTACAATGAGAACGATATCATTGTACTGGATAACAATGTGTATGAATACACAGGTGGCGCGCATGGCAACTATGGCAGTTTTTACATGAATATAGACCGCAAAGGCAAAAAGCTATGGAAACTGGAAGACATCATGACCGTAGACTCCGCAAAGCTGGTACCACTGCTGGTTGTTGAAGCAAAAAAACGTTTCGGGCTCAAAAAAAACCAGCCACTGAACGCACACCTGTTTTCAAATGAATTGTATGTACCCGAAAACTTTTTCATAGGCAGCAAGGGCATCACGTTCTCTTACGGCCTCTATGAAATTGCGTCTTATGCGGATGGTATTGTAGAGCTGTATATACCTTATAATAAAATAACAGACCTGCTGAAACCCGGGTTTAAACAACGTATGAACCTTGAAGCAGTAGCTGTTAATAAGTAACACTATATGGAAATAAACATAGAACAGGCCACATACCCAATAGGCAGGTACCAAATACCCGACCAGCATATGCCTGAAATGCAAACTGAGTGGATCAGCGCTATTGAGGCATTACCCACCTGGCTGGACCCTGTGATTGAAAACCTGGACGAACAACAACTGGAAGTACCTTACCGCCCCGGCGGGTGGAACACCAGGCAGGTAATTCACCACCTGGCCGATAGTCATATGAATGGCTACATCAGGTTGAAACTGGCATTGACTGAAGACAACCCGGTTATTAAACCATATGATGAAAACCGTTGGGCTATCTTGCCTGATGTGGAAATAGAACCGCTGAACATATCAATAACATTATTGCACGCACTGCACCGCAGGTGGGGTACGCTGCTGCGCAACCTGCGCGATGAAGATTGGGAGCGTACATACTTCCACCCCGAGCACGAACGCACTATACCTATCTGGGAAATGACAGACCAGTACGCATGGCACGGGCGGCACCATATGGAGCAGATAAGAGGACTCAGAACAAGAATGAATTGGTAATAAACAAAGGCTTTTTAAGATTTAGGTAGTAATTTCGTCACACATTAAAAAATACAGAGCATGTTAACCGGTATTCAGCATCTACATAACTTTCTGCGTTGGTTCATCGTATTCTTCGCTTTCTGGACCATCTTCAAAAGCATGAGCGGTATGAATGGCAGCAGGCCATTTACCAAAGGTGACAAGCGCCCTTCATTATTGCTGATGATCACAGCTGATATACAACTGCTGCTGGGACTGATACTGTACTTCGGTAATGGTTGGTTCAAGGTGCTGACAAGTGGCGGATTCATGAAGTTGCCTGCACAGCGTTTCTGGGCTATAGAGCACATGGTGGGTATGCTTATCGGTATCATATTCATTCATTTAGGCTATAGTGTTGCAAAGAAAAACATCGACGATACTGCCAAATTCAAAAAAATATTCTGGTTCACTTTAATTGGTTTAGCCGTAATACTGGCTACTATACCATGGCCGTTCCGTGAGGCTGTAGGCCGTGGCATGTTCCCGGGGATGAATTAATTATGGTCGGAAAAATATTACAACCTTTCTATTCAGCCTGGATCGTCATTACCTACCTGGTGTGCTTGCTGGGGGCTTTCCCGGTAATTTTCATAATCGGCCTGTGGGATAAACCTGCTGCACGCAAAGCCATATGGACGATCGTGCACTACTGGGCCAAAGGCTGGCTGTTTTGTGTAGGCATGCCTGTCACCTATATCGGCAAACGGCCTGGTAACGAAAAGTATGTCTACGTAGCCAACCATATCTCTTACCTGGATACAGTGCTGATATATGCTGCCATACCTCACTTCTTTCGCACCCTGGCCAAGAAAGAGATGGCTAAGATCCCTGTATTCGGATACGTATATAAGCAGATAGCCGTACTGGTAGACAGGAACAGCAGCGAAGGCAGGGCCAAAAGCATGCGGCTGATGTGGCGGGTACTGAAAAACGAATGCAACATTGCCGTCTTCCCGGAGGGTACTTTCAACGAAACGGGACAACCCCTCAAAAACTTCTATGATGGGGCTTTCAGGCTGGCATTAAATACAGGCACACCCGTTTTGCCCATGATATTCCCGGATACGCTGCAGCGCTGGCACTACTCCACTACCTTTGGCTTGAAACCCGGCAAAAACCGTGTAGTGTACCTGGAGCCTGTATCCTGCGAGGGAATGACCATGGACGACCTGCCCGAGCTGAAAGAAAAGGTGTACAAACAGATGGAAAAAGCCATGATAGAGTACACCTCTTAAGGTACTTTGCCACAAGTCGCAGGAAGAACTTACCTTTGCGCAAATTTCAGAATAAGACATGGCATTACAAGCAGGTATAGTAGGGTTGCCAAATGTGGGCAAATCTACATTGTTCAACGCGGTAAGTAACAGTGCAAAGGCACAGGCGTCCAACTACAGGTTCTGTACCATTGAACCCAACGTAGGACAAGTTGACGTACCCGACGAGCGTATAGACAAACTGGCGGAACTGGTTCAGCCTCAGAGAATAGTACCAACCACCATTGAATTTGTTGATATAGCCGGCCTGGTAAAAGGAGCAAGCAAAGGTGAAGGCCTCGGTAATAAGTTCCTGGCCAACATACGTGAGGTAGATGCCATCGTACACGTTATCAGGTGCTTTGAAGATGAGAATGTGCTGCGTGAAGAAGGTGAAATAAACCCTGTAGGAGACAAGGAAATAATCGACACGGAGCTGCAACTCAAAGACATGGACAGTGTAGAGAAGAAAATGCAGCGCTTTGAGAAAATAGCGAAGAACGACCCTAAAGCCAAACGCATATATGATGTGCTGAAGCAGTGCCACGATCACCTGTCTCAGGGTAAGAATATACGCGGTTTACAGTTGGAAGGTGAAGACCTGGAAGTGATAGCAGACCTGTTCCTGCTGACCAATAAATCAGTACTGTACGTTGCCAATGTTGACGAGGCGTCGATGCTGACAGGTAACAAATACTCTGAAGCACTGATAGCAGCCGTGAAAGAAGAAGGCGCTGAAGTGGTAGTGATGAACAACAATATAGAGGCGCAGATTTCTGAAATGGAAGACCCGGAAGATAAGGCGATGTTCCTGGAAGAATACGGTTTAAAAGAGCCGGGCCTGAACAGGCTGATACGCAGTACTTACAAACTGCTGAACCTGATCACATACTTCACGGCAGGTGTACAGGAAGTACGTGCCTGGACCATAGAGAAAGGCTGGAAAGCCCCACAAGCCGCCAGTGTGATACATACAGATTTTGAGAAAGGATTCATTAAAGCAGAAACCATGGCTTACGACGATTTTGTTGCCTATGGCAGCGAAGCGGCATGTAAAGAAAACGGTAAACTAAGAATAGAAGGAAAAGAATACGTAGTGAAAGACGGCGATATACTGCACTTCCGTTTTAACGTGTAAGAAACTCATAGAGCATAAAAAAGGGGCTGTATAAATGAATACAGCCCTTTTTATTTTCGTTATTGCTTAGAGTTATTTCTTAGCGTTCGCGTCATCTTCTTTTCTCCTGTTGTGCTCCAACACCTCGTCTACCATTCCATACTCTTTGGCTTCTGCGGCAGTCATCCAGTAGTCACGGTCACTGTCTTTCTCCACTTTGTTCAGTTTCTGTCCGCTGTGTTCAGCAATGATCTCATACAGCTCCTTTTTCAGCTTGATGATCTCACGCGCAGTAATTTCGATATCACTCGCCTGTCCTTCTGCACCACCTAATGGCTGGTGTATCATAATACGGCTGTGCTTCAAAGCGGTACGCTTACCTTTTGTACCGGCACACATCAATACTGCCGCCATTGACGCTGCAATACCTGTACATATTGTAGATACATCAGGATTGATGATCTGCATAGTGTCATACATACCCAGACCTGCATATACGCTACCACCCGGGCTGTTGATATACATCTGCACATCACGATTACGGTCAGTACTTTCCAGGAACAATAGCTGTGCTGTTACGATATTGGCTACATAATCATTAATAGGCTCTCCCAAAAATATGATCCTGTCCATCATCAGTCGTGAGAACACGTCCATCGAAGCAACGTTCAGCGGGCGCTCCTCGATGATATAGGGAGTAAGCGCATTGGGCATTTTAGTCAGAGACGATGTATAGCTGTCTACTGTTAAGCTGCTGATACCGTGATGCTTTACCGCATACTTGCGAAATTCATTTCTATCCATAATATCTTGTTTAATCCGATTATTTTTTAAAAGAACAGTACAATTATCAGTCCACCGTAAATATAGTGCCAATACGGCATTAATTAAGTGACAAAGCAACTAATGAACATAGTAATATATCGACAATATGATAACAGCTCGAGTCATTACATGCCTCATACAGTAAATAAATATTAAATATCATGGCTGCATATTGTCATGTTTCGTTAAAATAAACGTTAAATCGCTAAAACAGGGCAATAAATACAATAGCATATTTTTGATATAATGACTGGTTATTAGTATATTGCGATAGAAATTGTGTTTTATGAAAAGAACTGTACACTCTTTATTAATTCTACTTGCTGTAACATTTGCATTCAACAGGGCAAATGCGCAAACTTTCACTACTGAAGCTGATACTGTAGAACTGACTCTGTATAAAAACCTGGAGAATCTATACAATAATATCACTCCCAATCATACAGATAGTATACAAATAGACTGGAAAGTGAAAAGTCATAACTTTCCTGCAACATGGAGTGCCGTCGGGCATTTAGGTATTTGTGATAATAATCTTTGCCGTGATAATTTGAACGACCAGTTAACAAACGGTACTGTTTTTACCAGCAACAAATATGCACCGAATGTAAAGGGTGATTTTCACTTCCAGATGTTGGCTTATGATGATGCTTCAGTACCTCCGGGTACATACTACATGACTATCAACCTTAAGGTTAATGGTGGTACTTTCGAGAAAGACATAACATTTATCTTCAATAAATGGACTACAAGTGTTACCGGTGTCAATAAAGTGTCAGACAACGTTACACTGTACCCTAACCCTGCACGTAGCGAGTTGAACGTTACATACAATAAAGACCTGAACGTAAAATCATTGGCTATTTACAACCTTGTTGGTAAGCAAGTAAGCAACTACAGGGTATCAGGTACAAGTGCAAAACTTGATATTGAAAAGATACCTTCAGGAATATACTTTGTGCGCCTGGTAGATAATGCAGGCCAGGTAGTAGCTACCCGCAGGTTTACACATCAATAATGATCAGTGCACCTTGTGCACCTAATAATATTCGGGAAAGAGTACACCTTGTGTACTCTTTCTTTTTATCTATAAGTATATTTTATTCTATACTCAACATTGTGATTGAGATATTTGTTAATTGGTGCGATGGCTATTTATAACCTTACCAGGACGCAAAATATCAGGTCTGACATAGAGACTGTTTGGGAGTTTTTCAGCAACCCTGATAACCTCGCTACCATTACCCCTGAGTATATGAATTTCAGGGTCACTTCCAGGCCACACACAGGGCCGGTATACCCCGGTCAGATCATTACTTATAAAGTATCTCCGCTCCTGGGCATTCCGTTATCGTGGATGACTGAAATTACACATGTTCAGCCAATGAAAAGTTTTGTTGACGAACAACGACATGGGCCATATAAGCTATGGCATCATCAGCATATTTTTGAAGAAATACCCGGAGGAGTACAAATGACAGATATTGTACATTACAGGTTACCATTATCGCTATTAGGAGACATTGCACACAGTATATTTATAAGGCAGCAAGTAAATAGTATATTTGACTACAGGAAAAAAGCAATAGAAAATATATTTCCATAGCTATATTAATGAACTAAAAGACTTGATTATTGTTGATACATAGAATGTTAACAGGGCAGAATGAACAGATTTAGCATTAAGGACATTGAAAACCTTACCGGGATAAAAGCACACACTTTGCGCATATGGGAGCAAAGGCATGGCATTATCATTCCTAAACGTACAGATACAAACATCAGGTATTACGACGGAGAAGACCTGAAACTGGCCTTGAAAGTAGCATTACTTAACCAGCACGGACATAAAATATCACGAATTCAGAAGATGTCTGATGATCAGGTCAATGCTTTGCTGCGTGAAACAACCGATGTTGAGTTCCAATTTGAATACCTGCTGAATAACTTACTGGAAGCTACCATAGACATGAATATGGAGCAATTTGAGGCTCTAATCAATAAGTATATCAAAAAGTTCGGTATTGAACAGGCTGTAGAACAACTGATCTTCAGCTTTTTAGAGAAGATTGGTATCATGTGGATGACCAACCGCATTTTCCCTGCGCAGGAACACCTTGTAAGCAATATCATTATGCGGAAAATACTATTGGCAATTGAAAAGCTGCCCACAAAGACTGATTTCGCACAACCAAAGTTCCTTTTATTCCTGCCTGAAGGCGAAATACATGAAATGGGACTTCTGTATATGCAATACCTGCTGTTAAAACACAATAATACTGTTGTGTATCTTGGAGCTAACACACCCACAAATGATGTAGCTTTTGTTTGTAATGCTACTCAACCAGACTATCTGTACACACATATTACATCCGCATCAAACGATTTTGATATAGACAAATACATGTTAAAGCTATCTGAAATTCATGCCGGAAAGAAGGTTTTTGTATCCGGAACAATGCTCAGCAAAACAACAATTTCCAATAGATACGACAATATAGATCTTCTTAACTCGCTTGATGATGTAAAGAATATGCTACATAGCATATAACAAATCAACAATTTACACATTTTAAATATCGCAATGCGCATAGGTAACCTATGGCAATTCTGACTTTAACATTTTTTTGTTTAACTTTTACATTATCAAACATAAACAAAATCTATTTCCATGTTTCTATAGTATGTTTAACTTTACACCATCAAAAGCTAAACATTATGACTACTACAGATTTCAACAACACAATTGCCAGACAGAGCGACTTTTTAAAACCGTACGCACATTCTCTGACCAAGGACATTGAAGAAGCTAAGGATCTTTTCCAGGAAACAATGGTTCGGGCTTTGATGAACAGGGATAAGTATAAGATGGGTACTAACCTTAAAGCCTGGTTATATACTATGATGCGTAACATCTTTATTAATAACTACAGGAAGAACAAACGCTTCACTAAAGTAAACAGTGATATTCCTGAAGATATAGTGATGTACCAGGGTAACAACAGTGCTTCAATAAATGCAGGATGGACCAACGCCCGCATGGCTGAAATACAGTCAGAAGTAGAAAAATTACCTAACGCGTTCCGCCAGGCTTTTGAATTGCACTATATGGGTTATAAGTACCAGGATATAGCGAAAATATTGAATGAGCCCTTAGGCACTATTAAAAGCAGGATACACTTTGCACGCAAAATACTGGTATCAAAAATTGACCGCTAAAGATCAGCACTGTTTACAGCAGTCTTCTGAGATGGCATGTGTTAGTGTTCATAACAACCAATATCCGGTTGCCCGTCTCTTGCCTTACCATCCAGATCTGCTGTAATGCCGGGAATGGGCCTACCGGCATTTATTAGTGGTGAGCCGGCTGCAGGGCGATAATCCCATGCGTTATGATCGGTGAACATAGGATCTTCATTGACCTTGCATTGGTCAGCAATAACCCCTACAGGTACACCGTCCTTATTTTTGATCAGGCAGTTATTTATTCGTACTGCGAATGTATCTTCAAATGTGTTATCTCCACGTGCCTGTGCCAGGAATTCAGTTTCCAGCGAACCCCAGATAACACAGTTATTCAACTCGCAGTATAATGGACCGGCTACATATGCTGTGTTACTGATATCGCGGTAGTTAAGTAATGCCATAACAGGATTGTCAATATGGCTTACTTTATTAGTACCGTATGTAACAAACGTACAATTATCAAGGTCGTACCTGCCACCTTCAAAGGCTGCCATGCATTGTGCACCGCAGGTGTTGATCAGGCAATTGGTTGCTTTTAGCGTGCTGCCAAAAGCTAATATTCCATACCCTATCGAATTTTCAATAATGGTATTACTGATACGCAGCTGGTAAAAATCAACATTGGGCGACTGTGCAATCGTGTCATAATTGATCTGTATGGCAGCCGGTACAAATGTAGATTCTCCCAAGCGTGTACTGTTACCTACATTTTTCAGTATTGCGTAGTCTATTTCATTATTACGGCTACTAGAGGTAAAGTAAATACCACCCCACTCGCCCGGGTAGCCCTCATTACCAAAATATTTACGGTCCAGCCTGTCTCCCTGGAAAATAACACTATCCTGTTTAGTACCTTTTACCTTCAGTGTACCTAAAACTATCAGGCGCGAATCTGCATGCACGTATACACGGCAACCTGCCGGTATGGTTAAAGTTGAATTTTCATTGACAGCTGCGTTATGAATAATTACATAAGGTTTATCCGTCTTCCAGGTATGGTCGCCCGAAATTGTGCTGTCAACTATATAATATGCATTCTGTCCGTATGCCAGGAAAGGTATTGAGTAGCTTTTACCATTCAGTGTAGCTACCAGGTTATCCTCAACAACAAAAGGATTGTCTTGTGCCGTTGGATCAATATTTACCGTTGCAAAAACGTATATACTGTCTTTAGCAGCAATTTCAATTTGCTTTGCATTACCGCTTGTACCATTTACATTGATAATAAAGGGAGTATTACCATTTTTATTTTCCAGGTGTATTGACCCTACACTTACCTTCTGGTTTTGCGGATTATATATCTTTACAGAAGCAGTATAGCTACCCAGTGATGTAAATACAGTATCGAACATCAGTGTATCCACCGAAAACCTTAATTCACCTCCTGTATCCAGAAACTTTTCTTTTTTGCAACCTGTAGAAAGTATTACGGCAAACGCAAAAAAGAACAATAAGTATATACCAAACCTGATTCTCATAGAGATTACAAGATTACTAAATAAAACTAAACCAGTAAAAGATTAACGTATAAACCATACATTTATTTCGTTATGGGATTTTTTCAGTAATAAGAGTACAGCCCTTACATTTGTCTTATCATGCAGTTTATCACACTATTATCAGACCTGGGCGACTATAGCGCAGGGGTAGCAAAAACAAAAAGCATACTTATGCAAGAGCTACCCGATATGAAAGTAATAGATGTGACGCATAACATTTACCCCTTTTACCTGCAGGAAGCAGCATACTTACTTGCAGCGTCTACCCGGGATTTCCCGGGATCAACATACCACATTGCATTATTTGATCTTTATTACGACAAAGTTCCTCAGTTAGTTTTGGCTGAAGCTGAAGGACAATATATTCTTGCGCCAGACAATGGTATATTGCCACTGGCATTAGGTAGCAAGATAAGCCGTACCTGGAGCTGTTTTGAAATGAAAGAGAACATGAGCCTGTCCTCATGGGTAAAGGCTATAGCAGGTACTATAAAGCAACTTAATGGCAACGATCCTGCCCATGCAGGATTGCAGGAGTATGAGCTGCAAAATGCTCCCGCCAGTTCACGCGCCGTAATCTATCCTGATCATGCCGAATGTTATGTGATACATATAGACCGTTATGAAAATATCGTTTTAAATATCACGAAAGAAGAGTTTGAAGCTGCCGCTAATGGCCGCCCCTTTTCAATAGATCTCATCAGGAATGAGACCATTACTACCATCAGCGAACATTATAACTCAGTACGGCCCGGTGAGAAGTTATGCCGCTTTAACAGTGCAGGCTACCTTGAAGTAGCAATAAATAAAGGTAATGCCTCAAAATTATTTGGCATGAAAGTGATAAGAGAAAGGCATAAGCCGCACAATACCATTAAAATCAACTTTGGATGATAGTACGCATAGTAAAAATGACTTTCAACGCAGATGAGGTAGCTAACTTCCTCGTATTATTCAACGAACGCAAATCACTCATCCGTAATTTTGATGGCTGCAGGCACCTGGAACTGTGGCAGGAGACAGGAAAAGAGAACGTATTCTTCACCTATAGTATATGGGACAGTGAAGAACACCTGGATCACTACAGGTTTTCAGAGTTGTTTAAAGACACCTGGACCAAAACAAAAGCCTTATTTGCTGATAAGCCACAGGCGTGGAGCGTAGAACAAAAAATGGTAGTAGAATGAGTCTGTTACCAGTCATTACATATTTGCCAGGATAGTTGCCTGTACCTCTTTCAGTTCATCAGCACTCATCTCCAGCTTCTTGCGTGTAAAGTTGAGGTCATCTGCTGTGTTTATAGGCACCAGGTGCATATGCGCATGAGGCACTTCAAGCCCTACTACACTAATACCGCACCTGTTACAGTCGAAAGACTGCTCTATAGCTTTGGCAATAGGTTTGGCAAATACCAGCCATTCAGCCAATAAACTATCATCTACGTCAAATACTTTATCTACTTCTTTTTTAGGCACCACCAGCACATGCCCTTTAACTAAAGGGAAAATATCCAGGAATGCGTAGAAATTATCATTCTCGGCTATTTTGTATGATGGTATCTCGCCCGCAATGATCTTTGAAAAAATACCAGCCATAATTATATGGTAATGTTTTCGATTTTAAACTCAATTACGCCGCCCGGGGTAGACACTTCGGCTATTTCACCAACCAGCTTACCCAGTAGCCCTTTACCTATTGGAGAAGTTACAGATATCTTCTTAGCCTTCAGATCTGCCTCCTGCTCAGAAACTATCTGGTACTCCATCGACTTCTTGGTTTTCATGTTCATAACCGTCACCTTACTCAGTATGGACACCTTACTAACGTCAATTGATTTTGCGTCAATAACACGAGCTGAAGCAACCGCTGCCTGGAGCCTGGCTATTTTAGCTTCGTGATACCCCTGTGCTTCTTTTGCAGCATCGTATTCAGCATTTTCTTTTAAATCGCCTTTTTCCCTTGCCTCGGCTATCTGCCTGGCTATTTCAGCTCTGCCCGGACCCTTGAGTTGGCTTAACTCTTCGTTCATCTGGTCCAGCGTCTCTTGTGTCACATAATTTAATCCTGACATAACGTATATCTTTAAGGATTGAAAAAAAGGCAACGCTCCTGTAACTACAGAAGCGTTGCTGAATATAAAAATACGATTTATTTTAATTAGCGCATCATACGCAGGGTAATTACGTGTACCCCGTTGGCAGGACGGCGTGTTGACCTGAATGAATAGTCAATAGCCAGGTTAGGTCCTGTTTCGCCAACCCTGAACTTTATAGTAGCACCTGCACATACACCGGTGTAGAATGTTGTACTTAAAGCCTGGTCGCCGATCTTACTTTCGTGCCTGTAACCTGCACGCAGCATGAATGTCTCTTTGAACGCATACTCAAGCGCACCGCCTAAGTAATCGTTGTTGAAAGAGTTGGAAGTAAAGTTTGCGATGATAGTACCGCGATGCTTTGGCTTATACTCCTCGCTGCTTTGCTGATCTTCCGGGTTAGGATTGTTAGCGTCAAAGTAGTAGTCGTAAGAAAGACCTAAGTTCAGGTAAGTAGGCATCTCGAACTGCTCAGAAGGCACGTGCCTGTTTAGTGAGTAGTTACCATCTTCAGGCGCCTCACTGTTAACAGAGAAACCGCTACCGCTGTACTTCATACCTGTACCGATGTTACGTAATGTAATACCGAAGTGGAAGTTATCTTCCTTACCTGTAACATACTGGATACCGGCCTCAAAAACGGCACCGCTGGCTTTAGCATCAGGTATCTGCTCAGATACGAATGTTACACCGGCACCTACCGCGATATTTTTTGAGAACTCTTTAGAGTATCCCACCAACGCGTTAAAAAACTGCGGGTTGTATGTACCGATACCACCTTCCGGGTTGTCGTAATCCGTAATAGGGATCTCACCAAAACTCATAGACATGATGTTTGCACCTATCACACCTATATTGCCCAGGTTCTGAACAAAGCCCAGGTTGTTTATGCCTATACCAGAACCGCTCAGGTACATAGAATGAGATACACCTATTTCAGTTTTAGAAGAGTGAGCCAAACCTGCAATGTTGGTTTTCATTGCATCCAGCCCGCCTACGTACGATGTATTCATACCAAACATACCCGTACTCTGCCCCCATGGGTTGATGAGCAACTGTGTAGCACCGGCCTGACCTGAACGGTCTTTATTTCCGGCGAAAGCAGTTACTGACATGCAAGTAGCACAAACCATCAGGGCAGCCTTTGAATAAAACTTTCTCATAATCAGAAGTATAATATTTTCTTTTAAACCGGGGAAGTATACTTCCCCGGTTTTTAAATTATGTTATTAATAGTTCGTAATGTCGATAGGACGCATAGCACCAAACCAACGAATTACCTTTTCACCAATTCCTTCAGCCTTAACATGTACAAGGTACATACCACCGGCTATCGGCAATCCTTTCGCATTACGGATATCCCAATCTATAAACGAAACATTCGCATTATCTTTCTCCAGCCTGCGTACAAGCGTACCATCCAGCGAGTAGATGCTGACCGTAGCTCTTTCTGGCAGGTTGATCACTTTAACACGGGTGTCATACCTATTCAGCTCATACCCAGTATAACCGTAGTAAGGGTTAGGCACCATGTGTATCCTGTCCATCAGCTTGTCTTTGTTAGCATTAGGATTATCGGCAAGTTTTATCGGAGCCAGATCGCCTGTAGAGAAGTAGTACAGCGGGAAACCATCGTTCTTTAACGTATTTCCTGTCATGTCTGTTTTGTACTGTGTATATGGCCTTGATATCTTGAACTGGATCCTCACGTCGTTTGGTATCAAACCTTCTGACAATGGCTTGAACTGTGCGTTAGTTATCCTGTTCAGCAATGGAATAGCAGCATATGCAAAGCTTTCAAACCTTCTGTCTCTCAATATCACACTCGGGCTTAAAAGTTGTTGTATAAACGCCCTACCTGAGTCATACCTGCTGTTCTGTACATAGATCATGTGCTTACCACCAAATATAGTGTTCACGCTACCCGGCACTGCTTCTGTAAATGGTGTAAATGCAGTTGAAGTCGGGTTCCAAAGCATGTCGCCACCATTATGAGCTTTTAAGTATGAATCTTCACCAAAGAATATGTTCAAACGCTCACCTGTCTCCATGTTTATAGCATAACCGGGGAACCATGAGTAACCTGTATCATTCGGTGTGGTAGAATAAAGCGGCCTTCCGTTCTCATCCCACTCCAGGTTCCAGCTTTGGTGCGACCTGAAGTTAAACTTCGGCACGTTACCATCTGCCAGTTCAGGATCATCGTTCATTTCAAACACAAGGCACCTTGTCCATTTTGTCATATCTGAAGTCAATACGATATCAACACTTGGCAGTTCTGTCAGCTTCGCGTTCTTCTTAAATGCAACACCGAAACCACATGTAGATGAATTCTCATCAGTTACCAGTGCATATGGTGCCCATGTACCCACAGTAGTGGAATACCTGCTCAGCATCTTCTCGTAGAACTGACCTACTGAGTCTCCGGAGATATCATTCCAGTCGCAAATAGTACTTGTATCCTGCGTGTTACCTGAACGTATCCAGTTTGCATAAGACCTTGCTTCCTGGTCAGAAACACCGCTCAACCATGGGTTAGCAGGATCAGAGAAAGTAATATCGTTGAATATCAAGCCATTCCTGTTGATATCAGGACGATCAGAAGGCCTTACAGCCTGCTGTATATCTATTGATATTCCGTACTCCTCAAGTATCTGCTCATTCTTATAAGATAAGTTACGCTCGCTCAATATTGTATCACCTGTAGTCATGTTCACAAGTTTCCAGCCCGCAGTTGTATCAACCAGGCCCAGGCCTTTATCAATTGTAGATATCTTACCGGAGATATACAGTTCAAAATCGTAAGGCTTCAGCTTAACAGGATCGATCACTTTTACATTCACCGGACCTTGTCCGCGCTTGTAAGTAGGGTTAACTGCCTGGTGCAGTTTACCACCGCCCGGTACGTTAACACCATATAAAGCTTCCTGCTCAGACTCTTCACTAATGAACAATGCATTGTTACCATTACCTCTACCTTCAATGCGCTTGATAACAACACCATCACCGAACGCAGCATTCAGAACAGTACCCATATCACCATTTGCAGGGTTTGGTGTACCTGTTACTACTTTGATAGGAGAACCACCCGCACCTTTTGAACTTTCAAGATATGGTAACTCCTGTGTAGAGTCTGCGTGGCGCGGATCAAAGTCAGCAAAGTTGTTGTATGCGTATGCTACAGCAGTGAAATAGTAGTTCTTGTAGTTTACAAGTCTCTTATCCTCACCATCAGCAAACACGTCGCTGTTTATTTCAAAGCTGTGCTTGATACCACTGTCAGCTCCTACTATCTTAACTATAGGAATGTAAGTACTGTCACTGATGTCTGTTACTTTTTCGTAGTTGATGATCCTGGAAACTCCGTTCTGAATATCAACCTGGAATATTTCCTGTGCAAGGTCATTGTTTACTGTACCATCTTCGTTAAAGATGTTGGCCGGTGTTACAAAACGGTCTTTCAACTGGAATACCCTGTAACCTTCAAACACATAAAGTGAATCCGGGCTCTTTACATACTTTGCAGCTTTTGTAGAAGCTACGCGGTATTTCTGCTCGCTCAGGTCAGTACCATATCTTTCCTGGTAGTTATTACTGATCGGGTCGTTGGTCAGGTAGAATACCAGTTTCCTGTCCAGTGCGCGTACTTCCATCCTTGGGGCCTCAGGGCCTTCAATTGTCTGGAAGTTATTATCAAACAGCGACTGTGCCAGGTCATCGGCTACCCTGATCTTACGGAAAGAAGTATTAGGGCATCCACCAGCATCAGCTACCCAAACAGCACCTAATGTAATATCATTCACAACACCCGGATCTAACCTGAAAGGACCGGAAGTGTGCACGAAGCGCCTGTCACCAACAGGGTTACCGCAGGTACACTCAGACCACTCAGACCTGTTTATCGGGTCACCGTAGAATACAAATGGAGTATTAGGTCCTTCACCATATGCTTTAGATATAGTGTTTGGTCCTTTAAAGTCGTTGCTGAAACGCTGACCATTCCTGATAGAACCGGTCATGTAGTTGTATATCTCAATACCGTTACGTGGGTTACCAATTACAGTATTGTCATTATTATAGTAAGTAAATGATGTCATGCCCAGTTGTTCTTCAACAACCTGGCCGTCTACAATTGTCCTTTTGATCGGTCCTTTAAAGAAGTCAACACCAACCATTGGTATCTTATCACCATAACTGTTTACCTGTCCTGTACCATCAACACTTGTACCGTTGTACAGTATACCTAAACCACGTGCGGTATCACAACCAATATAGTCATCGTTGTAGTATCCAAGGTCAGCATCCGTCCATGTAGATATGTGTGTACTATCCAGGCTCAGACCACCCCTGTTGATCAAACGGTAGTTGTAAAATGTCGCATCGTTTATGAAGTCTTTGGTAGAATATGCAAAAGCGCTTGCCTGTACCTCTACACCAATACCTTCCGTATTAGATTGCTGTTTGGTATTACCCTTATCGTTGAATACCCACCAGATATACTGGTCACCGGGTATTGTACCAATTATAGGATCACCAGGGTAGTCTCCCTCAAGCGGGTCGTATTCACCGTTAAGGTCAACGTCAATAAATGGAGCGTAGTCCAGGCCCGGATACAGGGTAAGAGGCCCCTGGTTACGGCCTATTGCGTTTTTATTGCCCTTTGCAGGCCATTGGTATATTGCCTCGAATTCGGCATCACCAATAATAGCGTCTTTACTGGCAAGTTCCTTGAATTTGTTGATCGTTTCTTTGTTTACTTTCCAGAAACGGTCCCACTCAGAACAATCCGCTTCAGTAATGTCTCCGGTTGAGGGGTCCAGCGGACCAGGCCAGTAGTCATTACCTGTCTGACGGTATGTTTGCGCAGCTACTTTCAACTGCTTTTGTTCATCGTAACCACCAATCCACACAGAACCCGCGAACAATGAGTTCTTACGTGATCCTTTAGGTATCTCATACCTCGCTTCAGAGGTACCATTATCCCACCACATATCACCACCGGTCATCAGCCTTGCCCTGACGTTGTTGATATCAAGGTCAATAGCAGCTTCCGCAGGGCGGCATGATGCTGTTGTTTTCAACTGTCCCCGCTTCTCTGAGCCGGTTCTTTTTGTAGCGTTGACATCGGGGCGCGCATATGCTTGCGAAGTAAGCAAAAGGGCTCCTGCCAAAGTCATCAGCACAGTTCCAATCTTATTATATTTCATCGGTATCATAACTTATTTAAGTTATAGTTCTGAAAAAGTTTTCAATTAAAAATTCAAATTCAAACCCAGGTTGATCCTCCTTGGCAGGTTCAGCCTTGCAGAACCAATGCCAATCAGGTTAGAAGAGTACAGGTCAACATATGATTGTTGATTGTATTGCAGGTTAACATTCTGAACACCTTGAGGGTGTGCAAGATAACCATCGTCATCAGGCCTTCCGGTATAACCGTCAACACCTAATATATCACGTGTATTCAACAGGTTGTTGATCAGTACATATGCATTCAGGTACAAGCCCCTTCCTGTACGGGTTGTTTCTTTGTCCTTCTTACCAAACTGCAGTTTGAAGTCTTTATCCAACCTGAAGTCGATCATGTAGTGCCATGGCAGACGAGAACCATTCACCTGTCCGTCTACTGTGTTAGCTACACTCCTTGGTTGTGTGTACTTAGTATATGGCTCACCACTCCTGGTCCTGAAGATGAAGTTAACACCAGCGTTTTGCAGTATGTGGTTGTTTGCAACAACAGGTCCTTTGTTTTGTCCGTACCTGTAGTCGATAGTAGTAACAATGTTATGCCTTACATCCACGTTCAACGGGAATACTGTACGGATGTTTGGTAAACCTGCACTGATGAAACCTGACAACAGGCCCGGTGCACTTGGAGAACCACTGATGCTTGATGTAGTACCTGAACCTGTACCATTTGCAAACTGCAATGTGTAAGCTATATCCAGGCGCAGGTTACGTGTACGACGCATATCATACTTCAGGGTCATACCTTTTGTTGTAGAGAAGTCACGATTGCCGTAAGTATAATATGTAGCAGGCCATGCATACAGGTAAGGACGGATCTGGATCATATCCTTACGCTCTTTATAGAAACCGGCTATTGTCAGTGCGCTTGACCTTGACAGTTTTTGTTTGAAACCAACCTCGTAGTCAAACATTTTTTCAGGCTTCAGATCAGGGTTGTTGATCGTACCACCCTGGTTAGCTGTCAGGTTGTAGTAATCTGCAGCTGTAGTAAATACGTTTGTTTTTGGCCTCTGTACCACTACGTCGTAGTGAGCATAGAACAATGCGTCGTCAGATATCGGGAAGTTGAACGATATACGTGGCATTACATTTATCTGAGGCTTGTAATCAGTGAATGATGAATTCGGATCGAATGTACTGTCTGTGATACGTACATTGTTGTTCACCAGGTAAGGCTGAGGATCACGACCACCACTATATTGCTTCAGTGTAGTAGGGTCTTCTACTATCCTACCATACGGATCGTACCACTCGTCACCGTTCCTGTAACCAATGATAGATGGTGTAGGCGATTCGTTGTTGTTTACATACACCACGAAATCATCACCTATGTTTGAAGGTGTAACACCACCCTCTGTATAGTTGTTCTTCACACGTACGTTGCCAAACTCATCTTTAATGTTCCTTGCGTCAGCAAGTGTATTCACTTCATATAATGAATATGGATCTTTCAACACTTTAGTGTTCGCATCGAAACGCTCAACACGCAGACCTACGTTGAAGTAGATATCTTTGAACTGGAACTTATCCAATACATAACCCGCAATGTAGTTAGGCCTGTATGAACCTATGTCACGTGTGTAGTTACCATTCTCATCCTTCTTGGTAAAGAAGTCGTTGAAGTTAACCTGGCCACGCTGACGGTTACCTTTATAATCATATCCTGAATAACCAACGAAACCGTTACCACTGTTCAACAGCTCATCAGCAGAGAACATATCTACGGAGAATGTAGAAGGATCCAACTGGTCGATTGAGATGTAATCAGTAGCGCTAAGCCCTAATTTATTCCTCAGGTTCTTGTCAAAGTTCGATTGAGTACCTACCACTTTCCTGTTATAGAATATAGTATCTGAAGGTGAAGGTGTTGGACCATCAAGGCCACCTATCTGGTCTTTAGTATATTGCTTACCATCTATTATAAATATCGGGTTGTCCCTGTCAAGACCAATGTGTGTATTGGTCAACTGACGCATATACTGCCATAAACCACCGTTGGTAGTAGCACCTGTAATACCGTAAGAGCTTTCCGTACGTTGCTGGTAGTACAAACCAAACTCAATAGAGTGGCGTATTTTACCCGGCTGCAGATCAAAAGATGCGTCAACCGATACACTGTACTGTTGTACATCTGCGTATGAGTAACCACCCCTGGCTTGTCCGGTTGTAGTGTACAGGCCATATATAGTTTGTGGCATCTGTCCGTTGATGAGGGCGTTACGTGCACGTATCACCTGGATATCTCCTGCAGAGCTACCGTCCAGGTCTCTGAAATACTGTGAAGTGTAGTTAGCCAGCAGCGGGTTCAGATCAGAACGCTCATAAGTAGTTTGTACAGCTGCCCTGTCTACCAGTAACCTTGTACCGAATAATTTGGTAGCACTATCCGTACTTGCTACATATATTGGCGTGTATTCTGTATTGAACTTACCAACATAACCATAATTGAATATATCTTGTTTATGAGTAGGGTCTTCAACCTTCTGGCTTTCTATCTGGTAGTCTACCTGTAATGTATAGAACGCGTTAGATATTAACTGCCTGCCTTTACTTTCTTCACCTTCTTCAGATGCAGCCCTGTTGTTTTTCTTGAAGCTTTGTTGCAACCTCAGGAACCCCCTGCCGGTATAGTTATATACATCAGGTATTTCATCAGGCGAGAAATAAGACCATGCACGGCTGTATGATTTAGATTTTGAGTAGTTGAAAGTACCACCCGCACTTAAGTTCAACTCTTCAGCAAGCTGGAAGTCCAACCTACCTGTCAGACGGCCTTCAAATACCTGTGCGTTTTGCTTTGCTTTGGTCAGGTAAAGATCATTGGCAGTAACTGTCTCAGCCCTGTACCTGTATACCGGCAAACCAGATTGGTTAGGTACGCCTATCAATGGGTTTTGCTGTATGTCTGCCAGCACTTCATCCTTCACGGCATAGTTACCATGGTATTCAGGAGACCTGTCTTTGTCATACCATACGTCACCTGCCAGGAAGAAACCGACAACTGATTTTTTGTTGATACCAAGGGTATCCATTTTCTTTTTATACAAAGGTCCTGAAAGGGTGAAGTTACCCAGGTTGTGGCCAAAACCGTCTACTGACTTCTCCAACAACACGCTACCTCTCAGCTTTTCAGAAACACCTTTTGTTGTGATGGTTACAACACCACCCAGTGCATCACCATATTTTGCGGGAATACCTGAGGTCATCACCTGGATCTGGTCGATAGAACCCTGTGATATATTAATACCACGGCTACCATACACCTGCACACCATCTATTATATATAGTGTACCTTCTGTACGACCACCACCGATACTCACAGCGCCACCATCTACAGCAGAGTAAGCACCTGCGGCTGTAGATACAACACTGGTAGTATTACGTGTCGCCATCTGCTCTATTTCTTCAGATGTTTTAACAGTGTTACCACCACCTTCGTAAACGTCGATCAGTGGTTTCACATATTCAGTAATGACTACTTCGTCCAGCTCTGTACTTGGTACCAGCTTGGCGTTTACCGCAGTATTCTTGTCCGGTCCCACGATTACACCGGTCGTTTTGCTCTCTTTGTAACCTATATATCTTACAATCAGGTCGTAACGGCCCGGAGCAAGCGGCTTAATGACGTAATTACCGTCAAAGTCGGTTACAGCACCACCTTTGGCGATACCCCCCTGTTTGGCCTCAATCACGGCATTGATAACTGGTTCATTGTTGTTATCAACGACTGTACCGACTATCGCACCACTCGTACCCTGTGCCATAACCTGACCGGAGATCGCCGTAATAACCAACACCATTATAAAGCGTAGTAAACTTGTCATATCCTGCATTAAATAATTATTAACCAAATGAACGGTAAAGATAAAAATCTTTGTTAAAAGTAATGCGCCGGGTAATAAAATTTGTCAGTATAATGTTTGTTTTCCTTATATTATCTGATAATGGGATATAACTTACTGCATTATGACAATTCTATCCAGCAGAACTTTACTCATTTTATATAGGGATTCATGGCTGTAACCTGCTATGTGAGGGGTGATAATTACCTGTGGTAAAACGCTTATTTTTTGCAAGTATCCCAGTAGCTTTTCACTCATTGCAGAAATCGGCTCTTCTTCCCACACATCAAGGCATACACCGGATATTTTACCGCTGTTTAAACCGTAAAAAAGGGCCTCCGTATCCACCACTTTCCCCCTCGAAGTATTGACCAGGATGAAAGGTTTTTTCATGCTGTCTACAAAGCCTTTATCCAGGTAATGGAAACAATCTTTTTGCAACGGAACATGAAAACTTATTATATCAGCTTCCTCAAAAATATTTTCAATTTTCAGGCATCTTTTTACGTATTCCGGGTAATCTATTGAAGGGTCAATGTCATATGCTAAAATTCGCATATCAAAACCCATCAGTTTCTTTGCAAAACTGCTACCCGTATTACCAAAACCTATAATACCAACTGTCTTTCCCTCCAGTTCTGTACCGCGGTTCTCATTACGCAGCCATCTGCCTTCCTTCACCTCAGTATTGCTCTTTATGATACGCTTGTTCAGACTCAGCAGCATACCCAGCGCATGTTCTGCCACGGCGTTCCGGTTACCCTCCGGGCTGCTGAAACATGATACACCCTTAACGGAAGCATATTCACGGTCAATGATCTCCATTCCGCTGCCCATACGCCCTACCCATTGCAGCACAGGCGCGGCATCCAGCAATTCTTTATCTATCAATAAGCGGGTAGATGTTACTATACCCACACAATCAGCAACCAGGCTTAAAGCCTCCTGCTGGGTTATCTTTTCACGCACTATCAGCTCATAGCCCTGTTGCACCAACCCACTGGTCAGCACATCATGTACAGGTGCGGCTATGAGTACTTTCCCGCTCATGCATAATAATCATTATATAACCTTACAAAATCTGCCACGGTAAGCTGTTCGGCACGTTTGTCCATCAACGGATCCTTCAGGGCTTCCGCATCCAGCAGCGATTTGAGTGCATTCCTCAGGGTTTTGCGCCTCTGGCCGAAAGCCGCTTTCACCAATATGGTGAACTTCCTCTTATTCCCTATATTATAAGGATTTCCCGTATTGGTGAACTTGAGCACACCACTCATCACTTTGGGAGGTGGGGTGAAACACTTCTGGGGCACATCAAACAGGTACTCCACTTTAAAGAAGGCCTGCATCAGTACACTTAATATACCATATACCTTGCTGCCCGGCTCTGAGCTGATGCGTTGTGCCACCTCTTTCTGAAACATACCTATTACTTCATCTACCTGCTCTTCCCACTCCAGCACCTTAAACATAATGGGCGATGATATATTATACGGGAAGTTGCCGATCACGGTAAACCTGCCCTCAAATGGCGCATCCGCCTTCAGTACATCCTTATGGATGATCTTGTCTTCCAAAACCGGATAAGTCGCTTTGAGGTAAGTCACTTTTTCATCATCTACCTCTATAGCTTTGTAAACGATACCCGGCTTATCAATAATGTACTTGGTAATGGCTCCGCCACCTGGCCCTATCTCCAGTACCTGCCTGCCTTGTGTGTCCGGTAGTTGCGCTACTATTTTCATACACATATTCTCGTCGTGCAGAAAGTGCTGGCCCAGGCTCTTTTTTAAAGTATACGGTTGCTTCAAATCAGTTTTTTATATTATAAAAATATTACAGCAGCTACAATTTAGAACGGCAAAGTTAGGTTTAAACTTGGCAACCTATTACCTTGTGACCTAACTTTGCGCAACATTTATCATTTATTCTTAAGATGAAATTCAGCATAATACAAAAAGAACCAAAGAAAAACCAGGTCTATATATTAGACGATATCAACGATTTGAAGCAGGTGACCATCCTGGACAAAACAGAGATGGACTACGCCAAAAAAGCACACAAGAATAACGAATCGCTGATACGTATCAATCAATATAGCCGCTTTGTATTTGTATATATAACAGAAGATAAAGCTACGGAATCTCAACTTGCAGAGGCAATACGTAGTACCGGTGCCACTTTGCAACCCATAGCTGTCAAACATAGTATGGACGAGCTGTGCGTTATCAACTTATCTAAAAATACCAATGCAGCCTACCTGCTGGCTGAGGGCCTGGCACTGGCCAACTACCAGTTTCTGAAATACAAGAGCGATGGTAAGCCCAACAGCCTCAACACAGTCACTTTTACACAGAAGTCGATTACTGTAAAAGAGGTACAGCAATTGTCTGTAACAGTAGATGCGGTAGGCCGTGCACGTACACTGGTGAATGAACCACTCAACTATCTTTCTGCCGTACAGCTGGCTAAAGACATAGCTGCACTGGGCAAAGAGGCGGGCTTTAAAGTAACTACTTTACAGAAGGCCGCCATTGTGAAAGAGAAGATGGGCGGTATACTGGCCGTGAACAGGGGAAGTAAGCAACCTCCTACATTTACCATAATGGAGCACAAGCCTAAAAAGGCACTCAATAAAAAACCGATCGTGCTGGTAGGCAAGGGCGTGGTATATGATACAGGCGGACTGTCACTAAAGCCAACACCCAACAGTATGGACCGCATGAAAAGCGACATGAGCGGATCGGCCGTGGTGACGGGCACCATGTATGCCGTTGCCAAAATGCAATTGCCGCTGCACGTTATAGCACTGGTGCCTGCCACTGATAACCGCCCCGGCGAAGAGGCTTATGTGCCCGGTGACGTAATAACCATGCACAGCGGTACAACCGTTGAGGTACTGAACACTGATGCTGAAGGTCGCATGCTGCTGGCAGACGCATTGAGCTGGGCTAAACGCTACAACCCTGAGTTGGTACTGGATTTCGCAACACTTACCGGAGCCGCTGCTGTTGCTGTAGGGCCTCATGGTATTGTATGCATGGGTACCGCAGGCGATGATGTTAAAAGATCATTTCACGACAGCGGATACCGCCAATACGAAAGACTGGTAGAATACCCGCTTTGGGAAGAATATGGCAAAAAGCTGAAATCAGAAATTGCCGATATGAAGAACATAGGCGACGGTAATGGTGGTGCCATTTCCGCAGGTAAATTCCTGGAGCATTTTACCGACTACCCGTGGATGCACTTTGACATAGCGGGCGTTTCGTTCAATACGGCCAAAACAGGCTACCACACAGCCGGTGGTACGGGCTACGGCATTCGTATGTTGCTGGACTTTTTGCAGCATTACGGAAAGAACTAATTATTAAACACCGAAAGGTAACTACAGATGCAAACGAATTCAGAAAAACCAATAATAGGTATAACCATAGGCGACCTGAACGGTATCGGGCCCGAACTGATCATCAAGACATTTTCGGACAACCGTTTGATGGACCTGTGCACGCCTGTAATATTCTCCTCCAACAAGGTGATCAACTATTACAGGAGAGCAGTAGAAGACCAGCATTTCAACTTCCACAGCACCAAAGACATGAACAACCTGAGCCACAAGCAAGTGAACGTTTTCAACTGCTGGGATGAGGAAGTACCGATACAACCCGGCGCCCTCACTGAACAATCCGGCAAGTACGCCGTACGATCGCTGATGGTGGCTACGCAATGCCTGAAAGACGGTGAACTGGACGCACTGGTTACGGCACCGATACACAAGAGCAATACACAAATACCTGACTTTCCATACACGGGCCATACACCGTTCCTGAAAGATAAATTCGGGACGAAGGATGTACTCATGCTGCTGTTTCATAACAACCTGAGGGTTGCATTGGCTACAGAACACATTCCCGTTGCAAAAGTGGCAGACCATATAACCAAAGACAGCCTGACATCTAAGCTGAACCTGCTGAAGGACAGCCTGCTGAAGGACTTTGGTATCATGAAGCCAAAGATCGCCGTACTGGGGCTCAATCCTCATGCAGGCGACAACGGTACTATCGGCAACGAAGATAAAGACATCATTGCGCCGCTGATAGAAAGCATGCAACAGCAGGGCAACCTTATATACGGGCCCTTTGCCGCCGATGCATTTTTTGCCCGTGGCAGCTTCGCAGAGTTTGACGCCGTACTGGCTATGTACCACGACCAGGGCCTGGTAGGCTTTAAAACCCTCGCACAGGGACAAGGCGTTAATTATACTGCCGGCTTACCTGTAGTACGTACCTCTCCCGACCATGGTACTGCTTTTGACATTGCAGGCAAGAGCATAGCCGATGAGTCATCATTCAGGGAGGCGGTATTCCAGGCGATAGATATATTGCGCCAGAAAGAAGAATACGCCACTAACACAGCCAATCCACTGGTGCGCACCGTAGAAGAAAAGAGCGGCAGGCGCCAGGATAAAGTAGTATAACACTCCTCTCTAAAACAGAGCAACATTAAGATAAACAAATGCCGGTGCGATGATATCGCATCGGCATTTTTGTTGTAACTATTTCATACCGCGAACCAACCACCCCGATTTGCTCACACTCCTTTGAGGTGTTCGCCAATCGCCCCTCCTAAAAACAGGAGGGGAGCTACTATATTTTTGTTGTGATTTGTTGTAAAAACCAACACATCAAATTTCCTGGTATTGGCAATCAATCATTTACGACATAAACTGTTGTTTTTTGTTGTAATTTGTTGTGCTTCTGATAGTTTACTCCCCCGAATGAACCGGGACAGGCGCAGAGTCACAAAGACACAATTTGTTGTGTTTTGTTGCGAATATTTGCGTTTCATATTTTATCCGGTTGGCCTAAAAAACATTCAGACAACAATAATACCATCTACTTATTTCAAAGAACTTTGCCGAACATAGCACCCAGCACAACAATACAAATATACGTAAAATTGCTATAAATATCAAGGTTAATTTATTAGCGTATAGCTAACGAAGTACCTTCTTTACTCTTTCACAAAACGGTGAGTGGTGGTTTTTGTATGCTCTTTTGTAAGATGAAGGATATAGATGCCGGGCAGCAGCTCAGAAGTATTAATAACTATTTTCGGACTATTAGCATTACCACTATATACCTCCTGCCCTAAGGCGTTCAGTACTTTTATTTGGGTGCCAACTTCAACTCCATTTACGTATAGCAGATCGCGAGTCGGGTTGGGATATACATCTACCCGTGATGATAATGAGCCAGTAGTTGATACTCCCGTAGGATAGCCCTGAAATTTTGCTACGAACATACTTTTGTTATACGCCGACGAGATAGAATGAACACCGAACTTTGCAGGATTGCTAAAAATTGCACCGGCCACTAATATAGTGCCATCAGGACCTATTGCAATACTATTAGCGTAGTCCCTGTTGCTACCTCCGGCTATCACGCCTGAAATATCGTTGCCTTGTTTATCATATTTTGCTATAAAAACGTCATCACCGCCGGCACTTACTAATGAATCTTTACCTAACCTACCGGTAGTTGTTAAAGTACCCGTTATGAGTATATTATCTTTACCGTCGGTTGCTATACCATTTGAATAACTAAACCCATAAAACACTTTTCGTGCCCATTGAAAATCCCCGGTACCTGAATATTTTGCAAAATATACATTGCTGCTACCTGTGCTGGATAAAGTAGTACCGGGAAATAACATATCACAATCAAGGTAAGAACCTGTTATGTAAACATCACCAGCATTATCTGCAACTACATACCCCCTCCAGATCGCCCCTCCGGCATGTCCGCCGTTATTTTCTCCGCTAACCGATTTTGCCCAGATAGCATTACCATTACTATCGTATTTAGCAATAAACATATCACCAAGCACAAAACCCTTTGCGTTGCTCAGAAGAATAATGTGATCTAACTCAAGATAATAACCAAATGAGCCACCTATGATCACATTGCTGTTATCATCCACAAAAATCCCCCCTACAGTTCCTGTATTACCACTGCCACCTAAACCTTTTGACCAGAGCACATCTCCCTGCGCATTGTATTTCACCAGGTATATCTCACTTCCTTTCATCCCCAATATTGTATCGTTATTGAAATAAGCAAAAGTTGTATCCGGCTTAGGAGAAGGAGAACCCTCACCGAACTCGCCTGCTATGTATATATTGCCGTTCTTGTCTGTTCTTATATCTGCAGCACGTTCGCGATATATACTACCTCCACTTCGTGCCCAAAGTACTGTTCCTGAAGAATTATATTTTACGGTAAATACATCAAGATCACCAAAGCTGCTTAATGTCATTGAGCCAAACTGTACACTATCTGAATAATCTCCTGTTAAAAGTATGTTACCCTGTGCATCAACCGCAATACCGGTGCCTGCATCATCCGCAATTCCACCTATAGTTTCAGCCCAGATGATCTTACCCTTTGAATCGTATTTTACCAGAAAGATATCAGAGCCACCTTTACTATGGTAATCGACCCCATCAAACCTGATAGCATTATCAAAGCTCCCCGTTACATATACATTACCATCATTATCAACTGCAACTTTTTTTGCTTCGGTCGCTAATATACCAAGCGCTGTATTTGCCCACTCCCAATGGCCATTTTGAGCCGAGAGAACTAATGGCATACATAGAATAATCAGTGCGAATATCAGAGCTCTGTTCATGATAATACCTGGCATTAATTATCATAAATATAGACATAAAACTAAAACACCATATCTTACAATTGTCATATTATATTGATCAATCAATATTTTTTAATGAACTATAAATTCGAATTTCCCTGTAGCATCATTATTGATTTGTTTCATCATTTCCCCCACCCTAACAGCATACAACAGTTGGAAAATATTCTAAACAAAAGCAAGGCAACATAACTTATTGAAAGAGTATTAAGATATACCCCTTCCCGTTAAATGGATGAAATAGCATTTTGCTATGACAAAAACGGACATTGAGCGAATGGCATACAAAGACACTCCTGTAAATACTTATGTTTGGCAAGGGGGATGTTATACCTATACATGCTTTATGTAATTACGTGTCTTCATTTCCCGTTAGCTTAATATTATACTATTATTGTTGCCGAATAACCTCATACTACATCACAGTGCCCAAGTACTTTTATCATACCAGCATATTGATACTGCTATTTTGCTGCTTACACGCTTCAAATATCGCCTTGTGCCAGGAGTACCTTTACTATACATATAACACCAGGAACGGGCTTCCCAGCAACAGGGTAAAAGCAGTATCAGAAGATAACCAGGGCAATATCTGGATACCTACGGAAAAAGGCATTACTAAATTTGACGGTAAGAACTTTAAAACTTTTACCGTGAAAGACGGCCTGCCCACCAACGACATTTTTTTTGCTACCGCCATTGGCGACACCTGCTGGATATACGACTACTCTCCATATGTAACATACATATTAAGGGACAGTGTTCATACCATAAAAATTGAACAAAAGGGTAGAAAAACGGAATTATTCCATAAAAAATATTTTAGTGTTGGCAATGGCAGGATATACAGCAGCAACAGGCAAAACACTGAATTAATAACAATTGATGACGGTAGCTGTACAACTATCGATGTCAGAGATTTTATAGAGAACATACCTGCACTAAAAAGTGCCGTACCGGAAGCCTGCCTGCAATGGCACTCATTAGCTAATTATACCTCTGTATCAATTACTACTAAGAAATTTGTCATTGCTTTTGAAAAGAAACTGGTAGTATATGATCTTAATACAAGAGAAGTAACGACACATATTGTAGATACACCCGTAGCATATAATGCAAGGCAACCTGATATCCAATCCCAGATATTCTCTGACTACTTTCTGTACACATACGACAAACCACACATCCTGCATTTCATCAACCTGAATACTTTTGAACATACTTCAATTGACTTAAAGGCTTACCACCCAAATTACAAAGCATCTATCACCCACCTGATAGAAGGAGATACTGTATTGAAGATCACATCAAGCGACAACTTTTATTTTGAAATAGATAAGCACCTGGCTATCACAGATACATTTCAATGGTATCCTGATCAAAAAATAAACAATATTAATAAAGACAAAAGCGGCAACTATTGGATATCTACCAACAATGAGGGATTACATATGGTGCAACACCACCTACTGAACTTTAAAATTATCCCGTTACCATTTGAAACATCGAATATTTTAGGACTACACAAAGATGCTGATAAGTTTTTCCTGTTTGATGACCAATCAAATTTGTACCTGACAAACAACAAGTTTCAACTAATAAAAAAAATACACCTTCCTGTAGTCTTCAAATCGTATCCTGAGCTGTCGGCATACTGGTTCTTCCCTGATCATGGATATGGATACTATATCGCCTCCGCATTCGGCATTTACTACCTGACCTCAGATTTCCGATTAAAGACCATACAAAACTTACATTCAGAATCGTGTAAAGATTATTGTTATAACCCTGCAACGCGAAACCTGATAGTTGCCACCAACTATGGTATACATAGAATAGCGCCCTACTCTCTTATTGCTGATAAAAATACGAAGTGCCCACCATATACAAGAATCATGCAAATAGAGAAAGTAGAGAACGGATATATGGGAACGAACGACTTTGGGAGAGTCATGCACTTTAATAGCGACTTTGCACTGGTCAGTGATATCAGTCTGAATAAAAATATAGTATTCTCAGCTGTGGATGAAGACAATATGATACTAGCGCTGGAAAGTGAGGGGATATACAGCTATAACCCGGCTACCAATAACTACCGTTTTATAGCAGAAGATGACAATATACAATACTATACAGGCGTCAACGACGGCTTTTGGGTTGCCAATTACCAATACATCTGTAAAAGATCATACAGCAGAAACAAATACAAAATCAAACAAAAATACCTGAACACAAAAGGCTTGCTGTATAATGAAATATACAGCATTGCTGACCTTGATTCAACAGCATACCTATTGTGCGATAACGGCATCATTCAATTACCGGGTGATGACTTCTCATATAAAGATGCAGGCCTGACTCCGGGGTGTCATCCATACAATATTGTAACGGGCAACCATGATTACAGTCTCAGCAGGAATGACAGCAGTTTCAGCATAGACTATTCCGGTAACAGCATTACCATAAAAACAACCTGCAATAGTACTTCATTCCTGGGAGAGATAAGCACACGGTATTATATAGAAGAAGAAAGCAAAGAATGGACCAATGCAGAAAACGGTGTAATAAACTTCCCTAAGCTATTGCCAGGCAGTTATAAAATTCATTTAAAAGCTGTAGTGAAAAACTCGGATTTCACATCAAACGAAACTGTGTTTACCCTGCACATATTGCCCCGGTGGTGGCAGACAATGTTTTTGAAAATATCAATAGGGCTAATATTAGTAGCACTCATAGTACTGATATACTTTCTGCGCATCAGGCGAATAAAAGAAAAAGCAAGGCGCGAGATAGCTCTTGACAAGAAAGTATCAGAACTGGAGCTGAGCGCCTTACAGTCGCAAATGAACCCGCATTTTATTTTCAACTCCCTGACATCGATACAGAGTTTCATTAACACGCATAGTACAGAAGCAGCAGACAACCTGCTGCAAAAATTTTCAATGCTGGTACGCAACTACCTGGATTTTTCCAGGAAAAGTGATATAAGCCTGAGGCAGGAGTTAAAAGCCCTGAAACTGTATACTGAGATAGAAACGCTTCGCTTTAACAATAAGTTCAATGTTGAATACCACTTAAGAAACACAAGCAACAAAACCCTTGACCAGGTGCGTATCATACCTATGTTAATTCAACCACTGGTAGAAAACGCTATTAACCACGGCTTATATCACCTGGAAGGCCGTGATGGGGTAGTGAAAATTTTCTTCCTGATAAGTAATAAAAACACCTTAATTGTTGTTGATGATAATGGTGTTGGCAGGAGTGCTGCCATGAGCCTGAGAAACAAACTTTTTCCTGCAATAGGCAATAGCCTCATAAAAGACAGAATAGCCATCATCAACCAATCTAAAAGAGCCTCCATCACTATGGATATTATTGACAAGACAAAACAGGATGGTAAGCCGGCAGGCACAAGAATCATAATGAAAATAAAAACAGAACAGTAATGGCAACAGCAATAATAGTTGAAGATGAAGTATCATTAAGGTCGTTGATAAAAAAACTGGTGCATGATATTGACCCGTCTATAGAGATAGTGGCAGAATGCGAAGACGGCAAATCAGCGCAAAACACCATACGTACACACTCTCCCGACATCATTTTCCTGGATGTTGTTTTACCCAGGGGGTCGGGGCTTGAAGTACTTGACTCAACACCCCACCTCAATAGCGAAATAATATTTATTACCGCCTACGACAAATATGTATTGGAAGCATTTAACCATGCTGCAGTAGGCTATGTACTGAAACCAATTGACAAGAAAAAGCTGGAACATGCTATAAACAATGCTAAAAAAAGACTGAATGAAAAGTCAGGCAATGGCGTAGACGACCTGCTGAAGTATATTGAACACAACGGCGCTAAACAAAAAATAGGTATCCCAACCCAGGAAGGCATCACGTTTGTAAGTTGCGACAATATAGTGAGGTGTGAGGGGTATAACTCTTATACCAAAATATACCTGACAGATGGCAGCTGCTTATTAAGCTCGTACAACCTGTCGCGTTTTGAACAGATCTTATCCAAAAATTCATTTTTCAAAGTGCACAAATCGCATATTATAGCCATGTCTTTTGTAAACAAGTACCATGCAAAAGATGCTATTATTGAAATGGACAACGGAGATAACATACCAATATCCAAAAGAGTAAAATCTGAATTCATGAACTTTTTCAGAACACCCAATCGCTGACACCTCTTATTAATTCACTTAAAAGGAACGGGGCAGCTGAATAGCTGCCCCGTTCCTTTTATCGTTGCTTATCAAGCCTACCTGTTAGCGATAAACTTGAGTATGTGTACTTTACCTTCGGCGGTAATGCGAACCATATGCAGGCCGTTGCTTGCCCTGTCTCCCAGTTCTACCCTGGTGTTCAGTTCATTGTTACGCACCTGTACATCTTCCCTGTAAATAACCGCACCTACTGAGTTCACTACCTCAACAAATACGTGCTCATCAGTTCTGCCGTCAGACAGCTTACCTTTCAGAACGAACGTACCATTGTTCGGGTTTGGAGCGATAGTGACCGCATCAAACAGTTCAGGCTCTACTTCAGGCACACCTACACCTACTGACAGTACTATCAGGTTACTGATGGCAGTATCAGGCGTACGGCAGCTGTCAGTTGTCCTGATGAACAGCGAGATAGTATCTCCGTCTTTCGGATCGAGGTCTGTATATACTATACCTGTAGCACCCGGGATGTCTACACCGTTCTTGCGCCATTGGTAAGTAGCGTTAGGTGTATTTACCGAACTGGTGAACCATACTATATCAGCATTGGTCAGCACAGCACCCGGGTTGGCCGCGATACCTGCAACAGGTGCCGCAGTCGGGTTTACCGTCATTGTAATGCTGTTTGTCGCCGCAACAGATGGCGCATTGATACAGTTGTCACTGCTTATAAACCTGGTCGTAATAACGTCCTGGTGACCTACTGTGTTCATGGTGAATATATCACCTGTTACACCTACCTGGTCTAAGCCGTTCAGGCTCCATTGGTAAACAGGAGAGTTACCTACGTTAGTACCCGCAACACTGAATATTGCTGACTGGTTATCACAGATAGTATCATTAGGAGATACGGAGATAATTGCTGAAGGTGTTACCATATTCATAGTAAGTGAATTACTGATAGCACTATCCGGATCAGGACATACAGCTGTAATATTCAGTTTACAGCTTACTACATCACCGCTTGCCAATGTATTGCTCATATATGAAATGCTATTGGCACCTGCAATATCACTACCGTTCACCCTCCACTGGTATGCCTGGGCAGTACCTGCATTGAATGGTGTAGCCGTGAATGTAACCTCACCACCAACACAGGCAGTTGTACCTGTGTTAGACAAGATAACAACTCCCGGAGTAGTAAGCGGGTTAACCGTCATATTAATAGCGTTACTTGTATCCATTGTCTTGGTAACACACATTACGCTGCTGGTCAGTACGCAGGTTACTACGTCACCGTTTACAAAACTATTGCTGCTGTAACCGTTGGCATTGATACCCACATTGCTGCCGTTCACTTTCCATTGGTAAGTAGGCGCAGCACCTTCGTTGGTTGCAGTAGCCAGGAACGATACCAGTGTACCATCACATATTGTGTCATTCGGACTAACAGTTATAGTCACATCAGGTGTTACATATGAATTAACAGTCATTGTGATCTCGTTACTTGTATCCGCAGCTTTTGTGAGGCACATTTCGCTGCTGGTCATGATCACCCTTACCACATCATTGTTAGCCAATGTAGTGCTTGAGAATGTAGGACTGTTGGTACCCACACTCGCACCGTTTATCTGCCATGCGTATGTTGGTGTTGTACCACCATCTGTCGGCGTTGCGGTAAAGGTCACATTCGTACCTACACAAATCGTATCGTTAGGACTTTCAGCGATCGTCACTACAGGAGTGAGGTAAGGCTTAACATGCATATTGATAGCATTGCTGGTATCCATAGACCTTGTTACACAGGTTTCGCTGCTGGTCAGTATCACATCTACCACATCGCCGTCTGCCAGCGTACTGGTCATAAATGTATTACTGTTGGTACCTGCATTGCTGCCGTTAACCCTCCACTGGTATGTTGGTGTTGTACCACCATTTACAGGAGTTGCCGTAAAGGTTACGTTATCACCCACACATATCGTGTCGTTAGGACTTACCGTGATGGTTACATCAGGAGTCAGGTTCGGGTTAACTTTCATTGTTATCACGTTACTAGTATCAGCAGCTTTGCTCAGGCACATTTCGCTGCTGGTCATGATGCACCTTACTACATCGCCATCGGCCAGCGTACTGCTGGAGAATGACGTTGCGTTAGTACCCACGTTTGAACCATTTACCTGCCATTGGTAGGTCGGGCTTGTACCCTCATTTACCGGTGTAGCTATGAATGTTACGTTAGTACCATCACAGATAGTATCGTTTGGCAATGCTATAATAGTTACATCAGGTGTCAGTATCGGTTTCACTTCCATAGTGATACCTGTGCTAGTATCCTTATCTTTTGTTACGCAAAGCCTGTTGCTGGTCAGTATCACATCTACCACATCATTATCAACCAATGTAGTACTTGAGAATACATCGCTGTTGGTACCAACGTTCGTACCGTTGATCCTCCATTGATAAGCAGGCATTGTGCCACTGTTCACAGGAGTAGCCGTGAAGGTTGCCATATCACCATCGCATATTGTATCGTTAGGCGAAACCACGATAGTTACGTCAGGAGTTACAATAGGCTCAATGGTCATTGTTATTGTATTACTTGTGTCCATGTTCTTGGTAACACAAGTATCTGTTGTAGTTATGATACACCTTACTACGTCGCCGTTGGCAAGAGCTGATGTCATGTAAGTAGCGCTGTTGGCACCAACGTTGCTACCGTTCACCTGCCATTGGTAGCTTGGCGGTAAGCCTGTGCTGGTTGCTACAGCCGTAAAGGTTACGTTTGAACCCTGGCAAGCAGAGTCGCCCGGATTAGCTGTAATAGTTACATCAGGCGTTTTTCTCACTTTCACACCTATAGTTATGGCGTTACTTGTATCAGCAGGTTTGGTCAGGCATGGGCCGTTGCTGGTCATGATGCACCTTACCACATCACCGTTAGCCAAAGCATTCGTACTGAAGTTCAGGCTGTTTGGACCAACGTTCGTACCATTTATCTGCCATTGGTAGGTAGGTGAAGTACCACCGTTTGCTGATGTAGCCGCAAAATTAACCGTAGTACCCTGGCAAACAGTATCTGTAGGGAAGTGTACGATCACCACCGCCGGAGTCAGGTTAGGCAATACCGTCATTGTTGTCGGGTTGCTGGTATCAGCCGGTTTAGACAGGCAGACAGCATTGCTGGTCATGATACACCTGATCACATCACCATTACTGAAAGTAGTGCTGGAGTAGGTGCTGCCTGTACCTGCGTTGAAACCATTCAACTGCCATTGGTAAGTAGGACTAGTGCCTCCGTTCACAGGGTTAGCTGTAAAGGTCGTCATAGTGCCCGCGCATATTGTATCGTTAGGTGCAACTGTCAATGTCACATCAGGAGTAAGGATCGGGTTAACCGTCATAGTAATACTGTTGCTCGCAGCCAGTGAAGTAGTAACACAGGTTTCGCTGCTGGTCATTACGCATGCCACAACATCACCATTGTTCAATCCGCCAACGTTGAATGTCGCGCTGTTGGTACCTGCGTTAACACCATTCACTTTCCACTGGTAAGATGGTGTTGAACCACCGTTAACGGGAGTAGCTGTGAATGTAACAGGATCTCCCGCACATATAGTATCATTAGGGCTCACCGTGATAGACACTGCAGGTGTCAGGTTCGGGTTCACCGTCATGGTAATAGTATTACTTGTATCCTTGTTCTTGGAGATACAGATCTCACTGGTTGTCATGATACAACGAACATTATCGCCATTTGCCAGCGCGCTGGTATTATATGTAGTACTGTTCGTTCCTACAACTGAACCGTTCAGCCTCCACTCATAGGTTGGAGTCAGCCCGCCGTTAGCATTTGTTGCGGTAAATGTTGTACTTGTACCTGCACATATTGTATCGTTAGGATTCACTGTTATGTTTACTACAGGAGTCAGTATCGGGTTTACCGTCATGGTGATCGCGTTACTGGTATCCATTGCTTTTGTAACACATACTATGCTGCTGGTCATCACGCAGGTTACCACGTCACCATTAGCAAGTGTATTGGTCATGTATGTAGCACTGTTAGTACCCACATTTGTACCATTCAGTTTCCACTGGTAAGATGGAGTAGTACCGCCATTGGTAGCTGTTGCTGTAAACGTCACCATCGTACCATCACAAATAGTATCATCAGGTGTTAATGTAATAGCTACAACAGGAGTAAGTTTTGCGGTAACGGTCATTGCCAGGCTGTTGCTGGTAGCAGGGCCGTTCACCACGCATGAAGAACTGCTGGTCATCACGCAACTCACAACGTCACCATTGTTTAATGATGTAGTGATGAACATATTGCTGTTGATACCTGCGTTGCTACCATTCACTTTCCACTGGTATGATGGTGTTGTACCACCGTTAACAGGAGTTGCTGTAAATATTACTGAATCGCCACCACAAACACTGGTACCCAGGTTTGATGCAATAGAGACCGTAGCAGTAGCGCCGGTAGTTTCCATTGTTATACCCGGGCTGGTTGCCGTTGTTGGCGATGCACAAGCTTCGCTGCTGGTCAATATAGCTGTTACTACATCACCATTGTTAATACCTGTAGTAGTATATGTACCGCCTGTAGCTACGTTAGTGCTGTTTACCTGCCATTGGTAAGTAGGCGTGCTGCCACCATTAACAGGAGTTGGCGTAAAGGTTACCGACTCACCCACACAAATACTGTTGCCTTTGTTGGACGCAATAGTAACTGAAGGTGTCAGCAACGGGTTAACCGTCATGTTAAGCGTATTACTTGTACCTGTTGGTGAGGTAACGCAAGTATCGCTGGTAGTCATTACACAGGTAACGGCATCTCCATTTACTAAAGTTGATGTAACATACGTGCTGCTATTGCTGCCTACATTACCACCGTTCACTTTCCATTGATATGCAGGAGTAGTACCGCCGTTGGTTGGTGTTGCTGTAAAGGTTACCGTCTGTCCCACACATACAGATGTACCGCCATCAGAAACGATACTTACTGAAGGTGTCTGTTGCGGTGCAACGGTCATTGCAATGTTATTACTTATTGCTGTAGGAGTGGTGATACAAGTCTCGCTCGTGGTCAGCACGCAGCTCACTACATCACCATTAAGCAGTCCGCCAACTATAAATGTTGGACTGTTGGTACCTACGTTACCACCATTCACTTTCCACTGGTAAGCAGGAGTTGAACCACCGTTAGTTGGTGTTGCTGTAAAGGTTACGTTAGTACCGGCACAGATATTTGTACCGCTGCCAGAAACAATACTTACTGAAGGTGTCAGCAACGGGTTAACCGTCATGTTCAGCGTATTACTGGTTACAGTAGCAGGGCTCGGGCAGGTTGCGTTACTGGTCATAACGCAGGTTACCGCATGCCCCTGTACTAAAGAGGAGGTTGTATATGTATTGCTGTTGGTGCCTACATTGGCACCGTTTACTTTCCACTGGTACGATGGTGTAGTACCACCGTTGGTAGGAGTAGCCGTGAATGTTACACTTGCACCGTCACAAATAGTTGTTCCTGTGTTCGCGGATATGTTTACCGATGGGGTAACGTTTGCGTTCACGGTCATGACCAGGCTGTTACTCACCGCTGAATCCGGATCAGCCCTGTTGTCACTACTATGCATCACACAGGTGATAACGTCACCATTCGCCAATGTAGTTGTGGTATATGTACTCATACCGGTACCTACATTCACACCATTTACCCTCCATTGATATGTAGGCGATGTACCCTGGTAGGATGAAAAGGAAACGAAGGTAACAGACGTACCTGCGCAAATGGTCGTTCCTACATTGGAACCAATGGTTACAACAGGAACGAGGGCACTGGAAACAAATGGTATTGCCAACATTGCAACAACCAGGCTAAATAAAAATCTCCTCATAAAAAAAATGTTAACTCAATAAGTATTAATTCTTTACGGCACTAATGAATATGCACAGTAGCAGCAAACCGGCTGCGGGTACATTGGTACCTGCCACGCCATATAAACATGTTACTTATACACAAACTGATTATAAAAGTAATATTTAAAGAATCCTTTTACAAGCATATTTATCAATAAATGAATATACATTACAAGATAATAATATGTAAATGCCTTATTCAGGACGAAAATGACAAACACAAGGTTAGATATAACAAAAAAATAGTTGTGTACGCCTGCTTCTGTCCTGTGGATACAAAGTTGTGTTCAAATCGTAAGGGTAAGCAAGCAATCAATTATTTTTACGGCTATGATATACCATATTGTAGTTGGTGACATGGCGGCACCTTCTTTGCTGGAAGCGGTAAGCACTGAACCTTCAATGGAAGGTGAAGTAGTAGTGTTGAAAGACATACTGCACGTAGGGCCTATAAAAAAAGCCGCCGGGCAGTCGTTCAGCCAGTTACGCTCAGAGTTCTGGAAAGATGTTGTGAATGATGAAAAACAGGATACAGAGGTAAACGACCTGGAACGCCTGCTGGAAATAACCACCAAACTCCATAATAACGACGAAGATGTGGTATGGCTGTGGATGGCTCCCTGGCCGGCCGATGTGTGCGCCTACTACTGGATGCTGAACTATATGGCCAAACATATAGACAGGTTTTATGTATTGAACCTGGCCGGGCTCCCCTTCCTGGATGCGGACGGCAAGGTGTATTTCCCGAAAAACATGAGTGAAATACTACCCAAGGAATTAATAAAGGCACGCAAACTGGCAAGACAGGTAACGCCCGCCGAGCTGGAAGTAGATGGAGATGAGTGGCTGAACATGACCGCGGAGAACGCCGGCATGAGGCTGCTGGAAGGCGGCAAGAAACTGTACACCCGCGATGAATCATTTTATGACGAGAAGCTGATGAGCTTCTGCTCTCACCAGTTTCAGAAAGGCAGCAGGATCGTAAAACAAACCATCAGCAAACTGAGTGTACCCACAGGCGACCTGTACCTGGGATGGCGACTGCGCAAAATGGTGGAGAATGGAACACTGGAAGTAATGGGAGACGTAACCAAAACCTTGCGCGATTTCAGCATAAAACTACCCGGTGGCAGCGGCAACGAAGGTGAAGTGGTAGAAATTGCTGATGACGATACCGAAAACGAAGGATAATGATCAAAGCAACGCCGATAATACCCGCCGGCAGCGATGAGCGAGGCTACACGGCTGAATTTGTACAGGGACGTACCGGTACACACCTCATCGTATTCCGCAAGGCGGGCAGCATAAGTGGCAGGCATTATCATAAAGGGCTGTCTGCAACCAAAGATCCTGAAATACTTATCCTGCTCAGTGGCTCCTGTACGTTCAACTGGAAACATATTGACGATGCGGAAGTGCAGACAGCACAATACACTGGGCCTGTTCATTTTGAGATACCGGCTTATATATGGCACGAGCTGATACCGGATACTGACTGCACTTTTATGGAGCTGAACTCGATCGCGGAGCACGCGGCAGATACTTTCCGCCTGTAAAACCACGGCAAACACTATTTTTGCACTTATGGTATTTAATATCCCGCTGGCAGAACAAAAGGTAAAACCACACCAGGTGACGGCATTGCACCTCGTGATGGGTTTCGCACTGCTGGGTGCCAGTGCACTGGCGCTGCTGCTGAACAACCTGACCATAAAAGGGCCGAACGGAGAACCTATCGACCTGGGTTCTTCAACTTTTGATATAGTAGATGGTACCGCATCCCTTGTTATGTTATTCAGTGTTATCATTATCATCATGGCACTGTTCCGCAACAAATGGTTACGGTCTGACAAGGTGAACAGGGCATTCAGGATATTAGAACTTGGCGCCGCTATCATTGCAGCCATGTACCTGTTGACTATTGATGCAAATGTTCCCGCAGCTATATTCGTGCTGCTGGCCGGCACCGTTGTATTTTCACTTGTTTGGGAAGGCAGCGCGACAAAAACATTGTCTGTTGAAATAAACGAACAGGGCATAAAACCACCCATGAACTTAAAGCGCCGAAATATCAACTGGGTAGAAGTAGATAAAGTATTGCTGCGTCACGGTAACCTTACCATCAATTGTGCGGACAACAGGATGTATCAATGGACCACCTCAAAGCACGATACTGACACGGAAATATTTGAGGCCTTTTGCGATGCACAGATCGAAGCCGCGAAGAAATTAAGAAAAGAAGACTGGTAATTATTTCACCAACGCGCCTTCCAGCTCCAGCACTTTGGTTTCGTTCACTTTCAGGTTGTAGGCTGCTGTATAATAACGTACCAACGCCTGTACATAACTGTTCTCCGCCTCGCGGGTTTCCAGCGTATTGGTAATACCTACTTTAAAACGCTCCTTCTGTATGAACAGGTTCTCTTTTGCGTATTCTATGTTCTGTTGCTCCAGCTTGTAAGCGCTTACCGCTACCTTATAATTATGCCATGCTATGCGGTATTCCTTACCTAATTCTACAGATTGCTTATCATATAACAGCTTAAACTGCGTAGCCTGCAAAGATGCAATGCGTGCCTCCCTGCGTATGTTACCTCCCCTGAATAACGGCAGGCTTAAAGTCAGTCCGCCATTGGGGCCGTAGCTCTGGTTGAATGTAGTAAAGCCCGACTGGCTTTGTGTGTTGTTATAACCATATGCACCATTCAGCGCCAGTGTTGGCATAAAAGCCGTTTTTGCAATTTTTGCATTCAGCAGCGAGGCTTCTGCGTTGAATTTTGCGATACTTAAAGCAGGGTTCAATTGCTCTAACAACTCTTTATGTTCCGGCAGCAACTCTGTGTCCAGCTCCAGTTCATTTTGTACGCTGTATGGCCTGTCCGCATCTTCGCCCATCAATGCATTCAGCGATGCCAATGACGCTATGAGTGCTGCTTGCTGTTGCAGTGAGTCTGACTGTCTTGCGTTATAATCAACCCTTGCCTGCAGGTAATCTACCTTGGCTGAAGAACCTGTTTCAAACTTCAGTTTAGACAGGTCCATTCTTGTTTTAGCCAATAACAAACCGGTATCGATGGCTATACCTTGCTGCTGTTGCAACACTGCCATTGCATAGGTTTGTATCACCTGCGATACAACAGACTGCACCTGCTCTTTCAGCCTTGCTTCACCTGCATCTTCCAACACATTCAGCTGCTTTTTCCTGAGGAACATCCTTCCCCCGTCAAACAAGGTCCAGTTGAGATTAATAGCTCCATTATAGTTCAGCGATGCGGCATTGTCCACCCGCTGTGTTCTGCCGTCAATGAAATCGATACGCACATTCTGTGTACCTGCCGTTACACCACCGGTTGCATTTATATTCGGCGACATACCCGCGTTGCCGGCTGTATTATTCACCTCGGCCTGCTTAGCATCTGCACGGGATATCTGTATATCGAAGTTATTCTTCAGCGCCTGTTGAATAGCCATATCCAATGTAAGCAACTCCTGTGCAAAAGCAACAGAAGGTAAACAACATAACAGTATGAATAATCGTTTCAACATATCCTATTCGTCCAGTTTTGTAATAGCGGTTGTAGCGGGTTGTTTTCTCCTCGACAGGAACGTGTACATAACCGGCACAATAAATAATGACAACGCCAAAGAAAATAAAATTCCACCAACAATAACGATACCCAAAGGTATACGGCTGGTACTTGCAGCACCAAGCGATAATGCCAATGGTAAAGCACCAAACATCATCGCAAAGCTGGTCATAAGTATCGGGCGCAGACGCATACCTGCAGCTTCAACTGCTGCCTTGGTTCTTGTCGCTCCCCTGTCACGCAGCCGGTTGGCGTACTCCACTATCAGTATACCGTTTTTAGTCACCAATCCTATCAGCATGATCATACCTATCTCTGAAAATATATTCAGCGTATGCCCGAACAACCAGAGCGATAATAACGCACCTGCAATAGCCAGCGGCACGGTAAGCATAATGATAAGCGGATCAACAAAACTTTCAAATTGTGCGGAGAGTACCAGGTAGATAAGTATCAACGCAAGTATAAATGCAAATGAAGTATTGGATGAACTTTCTTTAAAATCTTTTGATGACCCACCAAGCGATGTAGTGAAACTATCATCTATCAATCCCTCATCTTTTAGCTGGTCAAAAATACCGTCCATGGCTTCTATACCATCACCAATGGTATAACCCGGCGCAAGCCCCGCCGATATAGTAGCCGATTTGTAACGGTTGTAATGGTACATCTGTGCAGGGCTGGTAGTCTCTTCCAGCATCACGAGATTGTCTATTGACACCATCTCACCTGTGTTGCTTCTTACATAGAATTGTTTCAAGTCCAGCGGTGCTTCTCTGTTAGGGCGCGATACCTGCCCCAGCACCTGGTACTGCTTACCATTCCTGTTGAAATAACCCAGCCTTTTATTACTCAATGCAAACTGCAATGTCTGTGCTACTTCTTCTATAGACACACCCATGCGTGACGCCTTTTCCCTGTCAATAGAAACAGTCAGCTCCGGCTTGTTGAATTTCAGGTCAGCGTCCACACCCTGGAACATCGGGTTCTCATTGGCCACCTCTAAAAAGCGCGGCAATGCTTTCGACAGTTTATCAAAATTGATGTTCTGCAAAATGTACACTATCGGGTAGTTGCTACCACCACGCTGAACAGATATGGTTTGTTCCTGCAAAGCAAAGGCCCTGCCGAAATTGAATTGTGATAAATTGCGGTTCACCATCTGCACGATCTCATCCTGGCTACGCTCACGTTCCGATGCGTCTTTCAGCGGCACGAAACTAAAACCTGTATTCACCGCTCCTGAACCTGTAAAGCCCGGTGCGGTTACAGAAAGTATTACCCGCTTTTCAGGCACGCTGTCTATCATCATGTCCACTATATTGTTCATATAGTTTTCCATAGCGTCATACGATGTTCCTTCAGGTGCAGATACTGCCAGGCGGAAACGGTTCTTATCTTCCATGGGTGCCAGTTCTGACTGTAAGCTACGTCCTATGAGTATGATGAGTGCGAATGTGACAATTATACCCGTTGTGGCTATCCACTTATGTTGCATCACCCAACGCAGTGCTTTGGTATAACCATTTTCCATGCCTGTAAAAAACGGCTCCGACTTTACATAAAACTTTGATGGCTTGTGGTTGTCTTTTGTCAGGAATACATTCAGTACCGGAGTAAGTGTCAGCGAAACAAAAGCAGATATCAAAACCGCACCTGCTACTACCACACCAAACTCTTTAAAGAGGCTACCCGTAAAACCCTGTAAGAAAACGATAGGTATAAATACAATGGCCAGCGTAATGGAAGTTGCTATGATGGCAAAGTATATCTCCTCGCTACCCTCTTTGGCAGCCCGTCGTTTCTCCATGCCTTTTTCCAGCTTCTTGTATATATTCTCCGTCACCACAATACCATCATCCACCACAAGCCCTGTAGCCAGTACTACTGCCAGCAGCGTAAGTATATTAATGGTAAAGCCCATCATATACATAATGAAGAAAGCACCTATCAGGCTGACGGGTATATCCAGCAAAGGGCGCAATGCAATACGCCAATCGCGGAAGAATAAATAGATTATAAGTATCACCAGCGCAATGGCAATAAACAAAGTTTCTTCTACCTCGCTGATGGATTTTTTAATGTACTGTGTATTATCCAGTGCTATATCGAGTGTAAAATCCTCAGGTACTTCTTTCTTTATTTCCTCGTACCTTTTATAAAACTCATCGGCAATAGCTACATAGTTAGAACCCGGTTGTGGTGTGATGGCCAATGCTATCATCGGCACATTACTTTCTTTCAGGATGGTCTCTTCATTTTCCGGTCCCAGTACCGCTTCGCCTATCTCCCGAAAACGGATATCAGCACCGTTTACGTTCTTTATAATAAGGTCATTGAAATCTCTTTCCGTATACAGCCTGCCGAATGTACGTACAGAAAGCTCCGTTTGATCGCCCGCCAGTTTACCCGAGGGCAGTTCAATATTCTGTTTATTCAGCGCGGCCTGCACATCTGAGAATGTGATACCGTACCCGGCCATCTTCAGCGGGTCAAGCCACATGCGCATGGCGTAACGCTTCTCACCCCATATACGTATATAGCTTACGCCCGGTATGGTTTGCAATCGCTCTATCAATACATTCTCAGCATACTCGGTCAGTTCCAGTTGATTCTTGGTCTCACTCTCTACGGTCATAGAGATGATGGTACCCGCACTGGCGTCTGATTTTGAAACTACCGGTGGCGCATCAATGTCCTGCGGTAGGTTGCGCACCGCCTGCGATACTTTATCGCGGACGTCATTGGCGGCGGCCTCCAGGTCTACACCCAGGTCAAACTCTACTGATATACTGCTGTTACCCAGCGCACTGGTGGATGATATACTGGTGATACCTGCTATACCATTGATCGATTTTTCCAGCGGCTCCGTTATCTGCGACTCAACTATATCGGGGTTGGCACCTGCGTATGAAGTACGTACATTAATAATAGGTGGATCGATAGACGGGTAATCACGCACACCCAGGAAGTCGAAAGCTATCACACCGAATATCACAATGATGATATTCAGCACAAGTGCCATGACCGGGCGCTTTAATGATATAGAGGGTAAACTCATGAATTGCTAAAAAGTAGTCAAAGATAAGGATGTGAGCGGTTCTGCGAATTGTAATAATCTATCTGAACATAAAGGGGCCGGATCTGTTATAATTGATTAACATTAAGTTTAATTATTCAGGTATAGGGTATCTGAATTTTTAAATCCATCAATCAAAGGTTAGCTTTGCAGTATCTTAATTATTCATAAATTTAAAAATATCATACTATGGCACACACGCTTCCCGATCTGAAATATTCATTTGACGCGCTGGAACCGCACATAGATGCAATGACGATGGAAATACACCATGACAGGCATCACAACGCATACGTTACCAACCTGAACAAGGCTATTGAAGGTACAGATGCAGAAAACATGTCATTAGAAGACCTGATGGCTAACATATCTAAATACCCTGCCGGTGTACGCAACAACGGCGGTGGCCATTACAACCACACTTTGTTCTGGGAAATACTGGGGCCAAACGGTGGTGCTCCATCAGGCAAACTGAACGATGCTATCAACAGCGCATTCGGTTCACTGGACGGGCTGAAAGAAAAAATGAACAACGCAGGTGCTACACGTTTTGGTAGCGGCTGGGCATGGCTGATAGTAAAAGACGGCAACTTGGAAGTATGTTCTACTCCTAACCAGGACAACCCACTGATGGATATCGCTGAAGTAAAAGGAACTCCTGTTTTGGGCATTGATGTATGGGAACATGCATACTACCTGAAGTACCAGAACAAACGCCCTGACTACCTGGGTGCTATCTGGAATGTGATCAACTGGGATGCTGTTGCGGCACGCTACGAAGCGGCACTGTAACGCAGTTCATTCAATATTATTGCAAAGCCCGCAGATTAAATTCTGCGGGCTTTTTAATGCAATATTTTATCAGGCGTTGCGTTCATATCCAAATCAAAAAACCAACGATATGAAAATCTTAGCAACCGTATTATTGATCAGCAGTATAGGCATAGGTGCCGCTGCACAGGAAACCACAGAGCCAACCCCAAAACGCGAGCCCGGCAAAAACGAAATGGGCTTGTTTGTAGAGCCCATATCCTCCAACAACTTTAACGGTAGTTACGACTCCTGGGGTGGTGTACAGTTCAAAAGGTGGGCCAAGCCAAATATAGCATACCGTATTATCGGTGCCGTGGGTGACTATATCGGGTACAGCAACCCGATGTATGTTGAAAAAAGGGGAGATACAATCCTGCAAAGGAGTTACAATACTAACGTACCCATGTACTTCCTGGGTGGTGGTGTTGAGGTACAAAGGCAGTTCTACAAAAAAGTGGTACTCTACGCAGCCATTGAAGTAAAAGCCGGCTACGGAACAGGCCGAAACCAGGAGTTACTTACTAAAGTGCTGGAATCGCAACAAGGCGTTTTTGTACCCGACATGTATTTTGAGGTGGATAATATAGGCACACATAGGGTAACTGCATTCACGATAGACGCAACACCTTTCATAGGTGCAAAACTCAACTTCAGGAGGCTAAGCCTGGGCACGGAAATATCGGCGATCAATATCGGGCTGGAAAAGATGCAGGTTGAAAACATCCCTTCATACAATGGAGTAACCAACTTCGATGTTGGAGATCTAAGGCAACGTGTGTACCTCAACTACAGGTTTTAAGGGCAACACGCATTGTTAAATAATTCACAAAAGCCACTCATATACTAAAGTGGCTTTTGTGGTTGTTAAATATATAACGAATTTCATCATTGCTTTTTCATTCAAAAAACTGATCCCTTATGAAGCTAATACCTTTTATCCTCGCTGCATCATTTGCATTATCTGCAATAGCGCAAGACGAAACCGCAAGCATCCTGCCGGTTAAGGAACGTAAAAATGAAATTGGTTTGCTTTTTGACCCCGGCATAAGCGGATATAATCCACAGACGCATAACTCCATTCAATACAAACGCTGGGTAAAGCCGGACGCTAAAGCATACAGGCTCAGCATAGGCTATGGTAAGTATAATAAATACAGTGGTGATATCATTTACCCTAACCTTGGAGATACAGTCATAAAACAACATTCCTTAAGCGATATACCTCAAATTCACGCAGGCGTTGGTGTTGAAATGCAAAGGCATTTTCATAAAAAAGTGTACATGTATGCAGCTGTAGACCTGTATGCAGCTTACGGTTCAGGCAAAACAGATGAGGTATTGGACAAAGAAGTATTTGACAAGAACGGCGAATCTGTTTACAGGAACCAGGAACTGATAGGACAATCTACTACACAGCACTTTACAGTTGGCGTGTTGCCCCTGGTAGGTGTAAAACTACAGTTCAGCAGAATATCTTTCGGTACCGAACTAACAGGGCTCAAAACGGAATACACCTCCCAGACCTACTCATCAAAACCGTCAACAGGAGGTATACTCGATTTTAACATGGGCGAATTTACGCAGAGGCTGTTTATCAACTATCGTTTTTAAACTACCTGCCGCCTAAACCGAAAGAGAAACCAAAGCCAAATATCAAACCTCCGGGGGTAACAAAATTCATGGCTGTTTTACCGTCAGCATTCAGCGTATGGCCTGAGGTTATGACATAGGGTGTATCATTCATTCTTTGCGACCAGCCCAGTTGCAGGTAAAAACGATGATTGCCCCTGCCCAGGTTGAAAAAATGATAGGCCGATACCGCAACATTTGCTGTTGGTTCCAGGTTCATACTAACATCTGTCGTACCTATCGTGGTGGGCATTTCTACTATAAAATCATCAAAGCCGGTATTGTAGGTAACACCTGCGCCAAGAGCCCAGCCGCGGTTACACTCCTTGAAATAGAACCTTCCCTCACCATAACTTTTATATCCCCAGCTGCTAAGTCCCAATCCTGTACCCAGTGAGAAATGGCCTGTTACCGGAACGTCAAAATTAACACCTAAAAAACCTGAGTGATTATTGATACCTGTACTTAACCCTACATAAAACTTAGCGCATGACTGGTCGTTCCTTTTACCGTATGGATTTTTTGCAAACGTGGTTGTTGTAACGAAACAAAGTGCGAAAACTACAATGATCTTTTTCATATGGCTTATAAGATTATTGGTTGAAAATGATTTACTGCTACTAAAATAATAAACTAACCGCCGAATCCAAATGAAAAACCCAGGCCAATTATCACGCCACCCGGTTGCAGCAACTGCATCACGGCATCACCATCGCTGGTTAGCACATGTTTTGATTTTACCCTATACAGGTTATCCTCCAGCCTATGCGAATAACCAAGTTGCAGGTAAAAACGATGGCTCCAGTCATGCCCTATATTGAAAAAGTAGTACAGGCTGCCAAAAGCGTTGAGTGATGGTTTATACTCAAGTGTAACCTGCTCATCTCCTGTTGTGGTGGGCAATATTGTATTAATGTTAGAGATACCTGTATTATACGACATACCGCCCCCGATAGCCAGTTGCCTGTTGCACTCCCCAAGATAGCCACGAGCTTCAGAATACATTTTCCAACCCCATGAGCTACGTCCGGCACCTAACCCGAATGACAATCGTTTTGCAAGAGGGATATCAAAATTGGGACCTATCAACCCCGACTGGTTATTAATACCGGTACTCAGTCCTACATAAAATTTAGGGCATGACATATTTTGGTATTGTGCGGATGCTGAAGTGTATAACAGTACACAAAGCAGGGCGGGTAGAATTTTCTTAAGCATGATTTTTTTAGGTTTCGGGAGCAAATGTATATTCTTTTCTCAAAGAAAATACCTCTTACGGCAGGTCCAGCAACATGGCTTTTGCCTGCTCATTGTCAGGGTGTTTTTTCAGCAGGTGCTGCAGTGTCTTTTTGGCTTTATCATCTTTCCCGTTCAGGTGATACCATACGGCCATATTTATTAAAGCCTGCTTATTATCAGGTTCATAAGCCACGGCCTTTCTCATATGATCGTATGCCATGGCATTATTGCCTTCCTGCAGATAGATATAACCCAGGTTGGTATGAGCGGTAGCATAATGAGGGTTTTCATCCAGTATGAACTGAAAGGTACTTTTAGCCTCCGCTGTATTTTGCAATGCCAGCAGGCAGGTGCCATATTTATTCTGAAAATCCAACGCATGTGGCCATATTTCTACTGATCGTCTATACCAGTCAATGGCCTTCTCCGGCTTTCCTGTTTGATAATATGCTTCACCAATACGGTAAGCTGCCCATGCGTCTTTCATTTCTTCAGGTTTCAATTTGCCTGCATAGCTGATAACTTTATTAAAATCATTCAGCATGAAGTATGCGCGTATATAATCCCTGTTCTGTTTTTCTTTTTCCTCTGTGTTTTGCTCGCCGTCTAAATATTTCAAGGCTGAGTCTATCAATCCTTTATTGGGGTTATACCTTTCGTAAAACTCCATAAATCCACGTGCTCGGGTAATGCCATCCACATTGTCGTTATTATAACATTCCAACCCGAGGAAGGCTGTTATCTCGCTTTGCTCTTTTGCTGCAACGGGGCGCCTGCGAATGTAATGGTCCGTTACTGCCACGTGCGGAATATCAATACTGCCATTCTTAGGCATATGGCAGGTGATACAGTTGTTGTTCTGCACCATCCGTGCTTCCATACTTTCTGTACAGCCATCATCTTGACCATGACAATTATTACACGCATTAATGTACTGCTCTTCAGGTGTGAACTTCACACTAACATGCGGGTTATGACAGGTGATGCAACTCATTTTACCTGAACTCACATAACAGTCACTTTTCTTCATCCTTTCCACGTGCGACGCCATGATCATCTTATCCTGCCCGCCCTCATAGCTCGGCATGAACACGTTCATCACTTCCGACAGTTTCATACCCGGACGAAAATCAAAAAACGTTTTACCGTCATTCAGCACAGCAATGCCTTGCAGGTGGCAGCGCTGGCAAACATTATTCTGCAATTCTGTAGATAACCTGCGCGGATTGACGATGGTATAATCCGGCCCTTTGGATGTATCCACTATATTCCCTGATTCTTTCTGCTGCACATGCAGGCTGCCCGGCCCGTGGCAACGCTCGCAGTCTATGCCGTTCTTAATGGTCAGGTATTTGTTCTGGCTGTTGTGTACAAATTCCGGCAATCCGTTGTGGCAGCTCATACACTCCAGCTGTATCATCCTGCTGAAACGGCTGTTTGCACCTTTTTCAAAACCCGGTGCAAGGTCCCACCTTCCTTTTTGTGTGTAGTAGGTTATTGGCGCCTGGTAGGCATAACCATTCACTTCAAAAATATGCGAGTTGGTATGTTGCCCCGAGCCTACCACATGGTCTATTCTCTGCACCAGTTTATGTACGGTATCCTTACCTTCCAGCCTGTACTCCATGATGTACATACTGTCACCCAGCCAGTACGGCTTATAATAAAAGTCCAGTTCCTTATCATATACCAGTGCATGTCCCGGTGTAAAATCGGCTGCTGACTTCTGGCGTGTAGCATGATCCCAGCTTTTGCCCATGCCCGTTTCTTTATAGGTCTGGTAAACGGCCTCGTGGCATGTGCGGCATTTATCCATACCAACATAACGCACAGAGGTATCATATACGTTTTTCCATGCAGAGCCATGCGCTACATCCACATTATCTTCCTGCGAGGGTGTACAAAAAAAGGCAGGCAGTGTAACCACTGCTGCTGCCAGTATTATTAAAATGCGCTTGACGTTACGGGATGACATTCCCTTCAAATTTAAGACAAACCAACTACAATGTGCCTTAGCTGAATATAGCCAGCCAATAGTCTTTCTTGCCTTTTTGTATCAATACGTATTTGTCATTCAGCAAATGTGCCTGTGTAAGCATGAAACCGGGATCCTGTACCTTTTCTTTATTTATGCTCAGCCCGCCGTTCTGTATCATCTTCTTCGCCTCTCCTTTCGATGCGAATACGCCATTGTCAGACAGTAAAGTAACTACATCTGCACCATCACCTTCCAGCAATGCTTTATCAGCATTTATTTTCGGTGCTGCTTCCATAGCCTCCAGCAGTTCTCTTTCTGTGAACGACTTCAACGTTTCAATAGCTTTGTCACCTTTTGAGAAGAAAATATTCGTCGCCTCAAGTGCTTTATCAAAAGCCTCTTGTCCGTGTACAAGTATGGTCAGCTCTTCCGCCAATGCTTTTTGCAATAGTCGTAGATGAGAAGCCTCTTTATGCTCTGCAATCAGTGCTTTTATTTCCGCAACCGGCTTAAAAGAAAATACCAATGATAGTTTTTCCGCTTCTTCATCTTTCAGGTTCACCCAGAACTGGTAAAACTGGTATGGCGATGTACGCTCAGGATCCAGCCACACGTTTCCGCCTTCTGATTTACCAAACTTGCTGCCATCAGCTTTGGTGATAAGCGGACCTGTAAAAGCATAAGCCTCTTTACCACCTTTACGGCGTATCAGCTCTGTACCCGTTACTATATTACCCCATTGGTCTGCACCACCCATCTGTAGCTTCACATTCATGTGCTCGTTCAGGTAGTAAAAGTCGTAGCCCTGTATCAACTGGTAAGAGAACTCCGTAAATGACAGTCCCGTTTCCAGCCTCTTCTGTACCGAGTCTTTAGACATCATATAACTAACCGTGATATGCTTACCCGCGTCGCGGATAAAATCAAGGAAACTGAAATCCTTGAACCAGTCGTAGTTATTTACCATCACCGCAGCATTCGGCTTGCTTTCATCAAAATCCAGGAATTTCTCCAATTGCTTCCTGATACCTGCGCAGTTTTTATCCAATGTCTCTTTATCCAGCAGGTTCCTTTCCGCCGATTTTCCCGATGGGTCGCCCACCATACCCGTAGCGCCACCAACCAGCGCATAAGGCTTATGCCCCGCCTGTTGCAACCTCATCAGCAGCATAATAGGCATCATGCTGCCTACGTGCAGGCTGTCAGCTGTAGGGTCAAAACCCACATAGCCACTCGTCATTTCCTTATTCAGTTGCTCCTGTGTACCGGGAATTATATCCTGCAGCAGGTTTCTCTCTTTCAAATCAGCTATCAGATCCATTATTCTGTTATTATATTATAAGGCTGGCAAAAATAACATAATGATGCTTACCTGCCATTATGGAATATCAATTATTGTTTTTCGCCCGCCCATACGCCATATTACTATTAATACAATGTTTACAAGGCTCATACAAAATATATTAAAATAAATATATCCTGTTGAAATCACATTAACCTTTTAACGTTGTATTTTGTTTTTGAAAAATAGTTTTTATCTTTCGGATTATCTATTAATTAAAATAAGACCGTCTTGAAACGTATTATACTCAGCTTAGCTTTGTTATTGCCGTTGGCATCTTCTGCCCAGCAGCATCATGAGTTTGGATTATCTGCGGGCATAAGCAGTTATTACGGTGATCTGCAACCTGAATTATTCCCGGATAACAACACCCACGCAATGGGAGGTATCATGTACAAATATTTCATGAACCCACACGTTGGCCTGCGTTTTGGCGTTGCTTACACCAAATTGTCTGCTGCTGACAGCCTCTCCCGCATTCCTGCAAGAATAGAGCGCAACCTTACCTTCGAAACAGGATTACTGGAGTTTCATGGTGGTTTTGAATTCAACCTCCTGCCAATAGAAAAAGACCGCATTAAGTTTACACCGTACGCGTTCTTAGGTATCGCAGTGTTCAGGTTCAACCCTTATACACGCGGTTCACAGGGCGAGCAGATATACCTGCGCCCGTTAGGTACTGAAGGACAGAATATTCCTCTGTATCCTGACCGTAAAGAGTACAAACTGGTAAACGTATCTTTCCCGATAGGTGGTGGTTTGAAATTCTTCCTGGGTAAAACATTCATGATCACTCCTGAAATTGGTTTCCGTTACACGAACACCGACTACCTGGATGACGTAAGTAAATCATACGTAAACATGAACACGCTGAAAGAATACCGCGGCCAGCAGGCTGTTGACTATTCTTTCCGTACAGACGAGCTGCCGGGTTGGGAGAGCGAGAAGTTCTACCCTGACTACAGGTACCAGCGCGGCGACAGTAAGTCTAACGACCTGTACTGGTTCGGTAACCTGACTGTAACTGTTTACCTGAATGCATTTGGTAACCTGCACGACTACTGGCAAGCTAACTGCCCTGCCTTCTTAAAGAGCGGCAGAACAAGATAAGATCTCTAAACACACACACTATAAAAAAGACAACCTTAATGGTTGTCTTTTTGTTTTGGTTCATTTATTACTTCCTGATCTTCTATTGCAGGATGCTTATTGCTTCCTCCACTGTCACCAGCTTCTGCTCACCGCTCACAAAATCTTTCAGGCTCACTTTTTTAGCTGCACGTTCATCATCACCGGGTATGATAACATATTTCATGTCCCTTTTATTGGCGTACTTCATCTGCTTGTCAAACTTAGCTGCATCAGGGTAAAGCTCTGCTGCTACACCGGCATCCCTCAGTTGTTTTAATACAGACAATGCATATACCTCATTCTCTCCGCCAAAATTTACCAGCATCACTTTTGCTCCGCTTGTCAGTGCTTCAGGAAACAGGTTCAACTCTTCCAGCACATCATATATCCTGTCTATCCCGAACGACACGCCCACACCAGACATATTTTTCAGGCCGAACAGACCCGTCAGGTCATCGTACCTGCCGCCGCCGCCAATGCTGCCCATCTTCACGGCATTGGTAGCCACTTCTACTATCACACCTGTATAATAATTCAACCCGCGTGCCAGGCTGATGTCCACCACCAGTTCTGAAGTCCATGCATCACTTTTCAACTGGTCGTGATACGATATAGTATCACGCAATTCTTTTATACCTGCAAGCGCCGACTCACTGCTACCCATCACTTCTTCAAGTGCTTTCAGCTTCTCTTCGTTACTACCACTTACATTGATCACATCAGCTATCTTATTGATACCTGCATCATCTACACCTCTTTCCTTCAGCTCTTTCGTTACACCATCCCAGCCTATCTTATCCAGCTTGTCCAGTGCAATGGTGATGTCCATCATTTTTTCAGGAGCATTACACAACTCAGCCAGCCCTGCCAGCAATTTCCTGCTGTTGATCTTCACCACTACCTGCGGCAATCCCAATTGATGGAACGCCTCGCGATAGATACACAGCAACTCAGCTTCATTTATTAATGATGTACTGCCCACAACATCGCAATCACACTGCCAGAACTCACGGTACCTGCCCTTCTGTGGGCGGTCGGCACGCCACACTGGTTGCATCTGGTAACGGCGGAAAGGGAATGCGATATCATTCTGCCTCATCACCACAAACCTTGCGAATGGTATCGTCAGGTCGTAACGCAACGCGCGCTCTGTTACTACAGGAGTTGAATATGGTTTTGACAACACCTTTGCCCACTCCTCGTTCAGCTTTTCCTTGTCACTATCATTCTTTTTGTCCAGGCCGTTGTTCAGTATCTTAAATATCAGTCGGTCGCCTTCCTCACCGTATTTACCGGTAAGTGTCACCAGGTTCTCCATAGCCGGTGTTTCCAAAGGCTGAAAACCATAATGCTCAAAAATATTTTTCAGGGTATTTAATACATACTGCCGCTTTCTCACCTCAACGGGTGAAAAGTCTCTCGTTCCTTGTGGTATCGCTGGCTTCGACATATTCCTTTACTTATACTTATTTATGATGGCATCACATGCCCTGTCTATTATATCGTACACAAATATATAACCATCTGCCCCGCCATAGTACGGGTCGGGTACAGATTCATTGGCTCCGGGGTTCAGTTCATTCAGCAACAATTCTACTTTGCTCATATCCGCGTTAGCGCCAACCATCGCTCCTATTATATCATACACATCATCAGCCAGTGCGTATATCTTATCATATCGCTCCAGATCTTTCCGGCTGAACTGCCTCGCCCGCTGGCTGCTGATGTCTACCCCATGCTTATGACAAATATCCTGCGAGTGCCTGTGCGGTGCCGAACCTATATGATACGACTCCGTTCCTGCAGAGTCAACCTCCCAGTTCAATCCCTCCAGGTCTATTTTATGCTGCATCAAACCCTCTGCTATCGGCGAGCGGCAAATATTACCCAGGCATACCATTAATATCTTCATACGGCAACTGTAAGCCTGCAAAACTATCCTTTTTGCCCTCCAATATCAAATGTTGAGGAATTAACTAAAGGCAATAAAAAATATATTCCACAAATTCTGCCTCGTAACAATTAATTCAAATTAAGATAACGTTCGTAACAATTCCCTAAGGTTTCGGTAACACGGTACAAACATTTACGTAACACTGGATGGCCAATTTTGTGCCATAATACCATCAGACATTAAACATTGATTTTATGAAAAAGAATTTACGAATCACAGGCTGCTTAGCTATTGCAGCCATGGCCCAGGGCCAGAACGTGACCGGGCCAAGCTCGTCACAAACACCATTTATGGAACCCGTTGCTCCGGGTGTGAAGTTCACATCTGTTATTACCGCAGGCGACCAGGTAAACGGTTACACTGCATGCGGTATCCTGGACGGTGCCGGTGCATGGGATAACGGCGACGGAACTTTTACATTCCTGGTGAATCATGAGTTCGGCAGCACTTCGGGTGCGGTACGTGCGCATGGACAAACAGGTGCTTTCGTATCTAAATGGATCATCAACAAAGATGATTTGAAGGTTATCAGCGGCGCAGACCTGATACAGAGGATATACCTGTGGAATGGTTCAAGCTATACAATGCACAACCCAACCAACCCTTCCAGTAATGCAAGAACACACCGTTTCTGCTCTGGCGATCTGCCTGCGGTATCTGCTTTCTACAACGAAGCTACAGGTAAAGGAACCATGAACCGCATCTTCATGAACGGTGAAGAGGCAGGTAGTGAAGGTCGTGCTTTCGGACACGTTGCTTCAGGCCCTGACGCAGGTTCTACGTACGAGCTGCCATACTTAGGTAAGTTCTCATGGGAAAACTCTGTTGCCAACCCGGGTACAGGCGACAAAACTGTTGTTGCAGGTACTGACGATGCAGGTGGAGGACAGGTGTACATCTACATAGGCGACAAAAAAACAAGCGGTCTTGATATTGAAAAAGCAGGACTGACTGGTGGTAAGTTATACGGCATAGCTGTAAACGGTTATGTTTCTGAATCAAATGGAACTATACCTGCAGCAGGTACTACATTCTCGCTATACGACCTGGGAGATGTAAGCGGCATGACCGGTTCTACGATCAATACAAACAGTAACAATAATGGCGTTACAGGTTTCCAGCGTCCTGAAGATGGTCTTTGGGATCCTCAAAACCCTACTGACCTGTATGTATTAACTACCAACAGCTTCAGCTCTCCAAGCCGCATGTGGCGTTTCCGTTTCACAGACATCAACGACCTGACTAAAGGTGGTACTGTTGAAGCAGTATGTGATGGTACGGAAGGACAGCACATGTTCGACAACATGGGTATTGACAATTTCGGTCACATCATAATACAGGAAGATCCGGGTGGAAACTCATACAACGCAAGGATATGGCAGTATGATATTGCTACAGACAAACTGACTGAAATAGCTAAACACGATCCTGCTCGTTTTGAAACAGGTGGTGCAAGCTTCCTGACCACAAACGAAGAGGCTTCAGGTATGTTTGATGCGCAAGAAATACTGGGTGCCGGTTGGTTCCTGCTGGTTGACCAGGCGCATACTGGTACAGGTGTAAGCAGCGAAGTTGGTGAGAATGGCCAGATACTGGCTATGTTCAACCCGGACAGCTACGCATCAAACCCTGAAATAAGCGTAGAAGGTAACAGTACAGATATACCTAATGGTACTAGCAATCCTGAAGCTGCTAATGGTACTGATTTCGGTACAACTGCTACAGGTACAACTGTTACAAAAACTTTCGAGATCAAAAATGCTGGTCCTGCTGACCTGGTAATTGATGGGATCTCTATAGGCGGTGCGAATGCAAGCGAATTCACTCCTGATGGTTTCCCTTCATTCCCGCTTACAATAGCTGCTAACTCAGCACAGTCAATAAAAATAAAATTTGCTCCTACAACTGTTGGCCTGCGTAAGGCAAACGTTATGGTGGAAAGCAATGACTTTGACGAAAGCGAATTTGATTTTGCAATTCAAGGTGTTGGCCTTAACCCTGCTGATGTAGAGAACACTTCTCTGTCACAGTATGTTAAGCTGTACCCTAACCCTACAAGGGATATGGCTACAGTAGCTATCAACCTGGCTCAGCCACAAACAGTAGCTATTACCGTGGTTAGCATGAATGGTAAAATAGTAGCCGCTCCTATTCAACAAAAACTGGGTGCGGGCGAACAAAAAGTAAATGTAAGTACGGCTAACCTGCCTAATGGTAACTACTACGTTGTTATCTCTTCAGGCGAAGAAATAACTAAAGTACAGTTGGTAGTTGCGCACTAAGCAAACGTTCAGAAGTACAACTATATAAATATCTACACCTGGATGGGGCGCACTTTTAAGGTGCTCCCCATTCGGGTTTAACAACAGTTCAGAAAAGGCCTATGAAGAGGAAATTTACACTCATTGCACTTATAGTTATTGCTGTCGCCTCTTTTACTTCGTTCGATGAAACGATGCAGACAGACAGGTATAGCGATTACTACCACAATAAGATCAATACATTCAGGGAAGGACAGGCGGCATTGCTGAATGTGATCAACAACAACGACCCTGCTACAGAAGATGGTGCGCGTAACATCACCAATGCTATCAATGCTTCGCGCATACAATTAAAGGCCATTGACTTCTGGTGTCGCTATTTAGACCCCGTGCAATACCGCCGCCTGAACGGCCCCCTGCCCGTTGAATGGGAAACAGAGGTGTTTGAAAAGTTTGAAGCGCCTTACAAAAGAGAAGGCACGGGATTGACACAGGCGGCACTATATCTTGAAGAAGAAAACCCGCAAAAAGACCACCTCATTTACCTGGTCAGATCTGCGATAGATGGCACCCAAACCTATGGCGCAGATTCAATAACAAGCCAGTTAAGTTTACACGATCATTTTTATCTCTGCAACAGGCTGTACCTGTTGAACCTTGCAGCTATTTATACAACCGGTTTTGAATGTCCTGATACTTCGCTCATCATCCCCGAAATGATATCTATGATGAAAGAGGTAAAGAATATCTACGCGGTATTCAACGAAAGCTATACCAAAGCACCGTTACCGCAGGAATATATAATGTTGTACAACAAAACACTTGACTTTGTACGTTCACAACCGTTAGCCTATTCCGCGTTCGATCACTTTACTTTTATCAAAGATTATATCAGCCCGCTGTTCACAAAAAATCAGCAACTGCTCAACAAGTATAAAGTTTTCAGCAGGAACCTGATTGACTATACACTGAACAAAAAGGAAATATCAATTTTCAATAAGGAATTATACCGTGGCCAGGACCCTAAAGGTATTTTCCATCGTGTAGACGACCCTGTAGTATTACAGGAAATAGACCGTGTAGGCAAGCTGCTGTTTTACGACCCGATACTTTCCGGCAACAACCAACGTAGTTGCGCGTCATGCCACAAACCAACTGAATATTTTACAGATACGCTTGCTGCTACAGCTTTGAACTTTGACAACAAAAGCCGCTTGCCGCGCAATACACCTTCTCTGGTCAATGCGCAATACAACCACCTGCTGATGCTGGACGGTAAACACATCTCACTACAGAACCAGGCAAAAGATGTGATCAGCAATCCGGAGGAAATGGCTTGTGCCAATGATGAAGCACTGGCCAAGGTGATGAGCTGCAAAGACTATGAAAAGACGTTTAAAAAGTTGTTGAAATATACACCTACTGAAAAAGAAGTAACAATTGAGCATATAGCATCCGCAGTTACTTTCTACTATGCCAAATTCAGTAATAGCTATGCGCCTTTCGACGAAGCTATGAATGAGAACAAACCCATTGCGCAGGAAGTAAAGCACGGGTTCAACCTCTTTATGAGTAAAGCGCAATGCGCTACCTGCCATTTCGTTCCGCAGTTCAATGGCGTCAAGCCGCCTTATGTTGGTTCTGAGTTTGAAGTACTCGGCGTACCTGAAGATACCTCCTATACTGCGTTGAGTGATGATATGGGCAGGACAGGTGTACATAAGGCCGATGAAATGAAAAACGCCTTCCGTACCGGTAGCCTGCGCAACATAGCATATACAAAACCATACATGCACAACGGCGTGTTCAACACACTTGAAGAAGTGGTGGAATTTTACAATGCGGGTGGCGGAGCAGGACGAGGCTTACAGGTAGATAACCAGACACTGGCTGCCGACTCACTCGGGCTTTCTGTAAGCGAAAAAGCAAAGCTGGTAAAGTTCATGACCGCGCTCAACGAAAAAATAACTTTCGAAGCACCACCCGCATCACTGCCACAGTCAAAAGACAAAACATTGAATACCCGCAAACCGGGTGGAATTTACTAATACAACTATATGAAATTGAAGAGGACAACGATGGCCCTTGCAGGGCTGATGCTGATGGGTAGCTGCCTGGTTCAGAAACAACCAAAGGTAACTCCTGTTTTTCCTGATGAAATGTTGCCACAGGTAAAAGAAAGCTACATGGTCATGTGGGACAAGGGAAAGATATTGTACGAACTGAACTGCGCTCAATGCCACAACAGGAAAGAAAAAAGAAAAACCATTATTCCTGAGTTTACAGAAGAACAGCTGGCGGCTTACGAAATAAGAGTGGCAGATCCTCAACACGAAATGGCGCTCTCTGATACAAGGGTTACACTGGAAGAACTCACACTTATTACTGTATTCCTTACTTACAGGCAGCATGATTCTGTTGCACTCAAAAAGCTGATGGCGATACCACGCGACCACGAACACAATACATCGATGTAAGGCTATACAATTATATCTCTGATAAAAGCACGGGCTATGCCCGTGCTTTTTTTATACGCTTTAGTGAATTACATATTACCCGTAGGAATATAAACGATAAAACAACATTACATTGTTAACTTGTAAAAATTAATATTGAATTAAAGAATAATTAAACTCGCATTAATGATATGATAACCTTGCTTTGAGCGTAATATCAATGCCGCAAATGAATTTTGTGCAAAATTGATTTTATGAAAAAGACTTTACTTTTAAGTAGCTGCCTGGCCTTGGTTACAGGTAGTTCTATTGCACAAACTACAGGGCCCAGCTCTTCACAAACTCCTTATCTGGAGCCTGTAGCAACGGGTGTAAAATTCACCTCTATTATTACAGCCGGCGACAACGTAAACGGTTATGTTGCCTGTGGTCTGCTGGACGGTGCCGGTGGATATGATAACGGTGACGGAACTTTCACCATGCTCATCAACCACGAAATAGGCAACACTTCAGGTGCTGTACGTGCACACGGTTCAACAGGTGCGTTTGTTTCTAAATGGGTGATCAACAAAGCTGACCTTTCTGTGGTTAGTGGTAGCGACCTGATACAAAGAGTATACTTGTGGAATGGCTCAGGTTACACCATGCACAACCCGACCAACCCTTCAAGCAATGCAAGGGCAAGCCGTTTTTGCTCAGGCGATTTACCCGCAGTATCCGCATTCTACAATGCTACTACAGGAAAAGGTACTAAAGAGCGCATATTCATGAATGGCGAAGAGACAGGTAGCGAAGGTCGTGCCTTCGGCCATATAGCTACGGGCGCAAATGCAGGCTCTACTTACGAGCTGCCTTACTTAGGTAAGTTCTCATGGGAAAACTCTGTAGCTAATCCGGGTACAGGCGACAAAACTGTTGTTGCAGGTACTGATGATGCAGGTGGCGGACAGGTGTACATCTACATAGGCGACAAAAAGACTACAGGTTCTGATATTGAAAAAGCAGGTTTAACAGGTGGCAACCTGTACGGTATAGCTGTAACAGGTTATGTTTCTGAAAGCAACGGAAATCTGCCTGCAGCAAGTACAGCATTCACATTATACAACCTGGGCGACGTGAGCGGTATGACAGGTTCAGCTATCAACACTGCCAGCAGCAACAACGGTGTTACAGGATGGCAACGTCCTGAAGATGCTTTGTGGGATCCTAAAAATCCAACAGACCTGTATGTATTAACTACAAATGGCTTCGGCTCTCCGAGCCGCATGTGGCGCTTCCGTTTCAGCAATATCAACGACATGACACAAGGTGGTACCGTTGAAGCTGTTTGTGATGGTACAGAAGGACAAGAGATGTTTGACAATATGGGCATCGACAACTTCGGTCACATCATTATACAGGAAGATCCGGGCGGTAACAACTACAACGCCAAGACATGGGAATACGATATAGCTACTGACAAACTTACTGAGTTAGCTAAGCATGATCCGGCTCGTTTTGAAACAGGTGGTTCTATGTACCTGACCAACAACGAAGAGGCTTCAGGTATCTTTGACGCTCAGGATATACTGGGACCGGGCTGGTTCCTGCTGGTTGACCAGGCGCACTACGGCATTTCAGGCCAGGTAGTTGAAGGTGGTCAGATACTGGCTATGTACAACCCTTCTTCACACAACTCAAACCCTGAGATCAGCCTGGAAGGTAACAGCACTGATATCCCTAACGGTTCCAACAATCCTCAAAGCGCTGACAATACCGATTTCGGAACTACGGCTACAGGTACAAGCATCACTAAAACTTTCGAAATAAAGAATGCAGGCCCTGCCGCACTGGTTATTGATGGTATCACTATCGCCGGTGCTAATGCTAGCGAATTCGCTCCGGATGGCTTCCCGGCTTTCCCGCTGACTATTGCTGCAAACACTGCACAATCTATCAAAGTTAAGTTCACACCAACAGCAGTTGGTCTGCGCAAAGCAAACATCACAATTGCGAGCAACGACTATGATGAGTCTAGCTTCTCAGTTGCAATACAAGGTGTTGGCCTTAACCCTGCTGACGTAGAGAACACTGCTCTGTCTCAGTTTGTAAAACTGTACCCTAACCCTACAAGGGATATGGCTACTGTGGCTATCAGCCTGAAAGAAGCACAGCAGGTTGTTGTTTCTATGGTAGACATGAATGGTAAATTAGTATCAGCCCCTATACAACAACAATTGGGTGCCGGAGAACAAAAAGTAAATGTAAGTACAGCTAACCTGCCAAACGGTAACTACTTCGTAGTGATCAGTGCAGGTACTGAAATAACTAAAGTACAATTAGTGGTTGCACACTAATAAAGAGTTTTCAATGTTTAATGTCTGAAAAAAGGCGGGCTATTCTTAGCCCGCCTTTGCCTTTTTATTACTTTTGGTTCTTTATGGCTTCAAACAACACTGCTACATTAAGCATTGCACCCTACCCTTTCATTCCGCTGCGCAACGGCGGGCACCAGGCTATTGCCAAACTCCACCACTACATCGCAACACACATCAGCGACAATGTAGTGAGTACGGACAACAACGGCGAGCACAAATTCGCCTTTACCCTGCACGGCATTTTCCCGGATAAACCACTGCGTTACTTTCCCGGCTATAGCGTAAATAAAATGCTGGAGATAGCTGAGCAGAACAACTGCACGCACATCATCTGCGAGCATCCGTACATGGCCCTCTCTGCTATGACCGTAGCGCACAAGCTGCACATACCCTGGTTCATCCGTTCGCACAATATCGAGTCAGAGCGGTTCAGGTCGTTAGGTAAAGCGTGGTGGCCCATACTCAGGAAGTACGAAAGCTACGCCATGCACAAGTCAGACGGTGTACTCTTTATCACACCCGAAGACGCGCAATGGGCGCAACACAACTTCAAACTACCCGAAAGCAAATGCCACATCATACCCTTCGGCACCGACCTGCAAGCCATACCACAGGGGCACGAAGCGGCAAAACTGCAACTCGCACAATCCGCCGGACTGAACCCCGGCATACCATGGCTGTACTTCTTAGGTGCGCTTGATTACGCTCCCAACGAAGACGCAGTAAAGTACATCCTCAACGAAGTACACCCACGCCTCAAAACAGCAGGACTGCAATGCGAGATACTCATCGCCGGTAAAGGACTGGACACCTCCCTGGTGAAGCAAATAGGACAAACACCCGGCACCCACCACCTCGGCTTTGTCGATGACCTCGACATCTTCCTCAAAGCATGCGACATCATGCTCAACCCAGTTATGAAAGGCGGCGGCATCAAAACAAAAGCCGTAGAAGCACTGGGGTATAACAAAACAGTGGTCAGCTCTGCCAGCGGAGCGGCCGGGCTCATGCCATCCGTTTGCGGCAATAAGCTACTCATCAGCCCCGACTACGATTGGGATGGTTTTATACAACACATCATATCAGCTGCGAATGAACAGTCAGATATACCCGCCACGTTTTATGAAACATACTACCACGGCAACATTGCCGCAAAGGTGATTGACATTCTTCAGAATACTACTATCAGCTACCACCCGTAAGCGCGTACTGTACAATGTTCGCGCCCATTTGCAAAGCCTGCTTGTGCATTTCAGGAGTATCATTATGCACCTCGGGGTCTTCCCAGCCATCGCCAAGATCTGTCTCTGTGGTGTAGAAGATCACCAGCCTGCCGTTATGGAAAATACCATACCCCTTCGGGCTTTTATTATCGTGCTCATGAATTTTGGGCAGGCCCTTGTTAAAGCTGAACGCACCGTGATATACAGGATGCGAGAATGGCACCTCCACCAGCTCCGCATCAGGGAAAATTCTTTTCAGTGCCGGACGTACATATTCATCCAGCCCGTAGTTATCATCTATATGCAAAAACCCTCCTGCTGACAGGTACGCCCTCAGGTTCCTCACCTCTTCGTCTGTCACCGTCCAGCGGCCGTGGCCCGTCATGTGCACAAAAGGATAGTTGAACAGGTCAGGGCTGCCCGCCTCTACCTGCGCCTCCTCACCATTAAAGTTCGTTTGCAGCTTCTGATTGCAGAACACCGCCAGGTTCTTCAACGCTGTTGGGTTGGCATACCAGTCGCCGCCACCGCCATACACCAGCAGCGCCAGCTTCATGCTCTGTGCCTGTGCGTATGTAGCACCCAGCACCAACAGTAATATCAGCAACCACCTCTTAGTCATAATTCATCATATTGAACAGGGCGCAGGCCGTAACCGCAGCCGTTTCCGTACGCAGTCTGTTTATACCCATCGACACTCCCGCAAACCCATCCGAAGTTAAGCCATTTACCTCTTCGTCCGTAAAATCTCCCTCCGGTCCTATCAACAATAACGTTTCTTTATCTTTTATTATAGCATCCCGCAGCGGCACACGATTCATACCCTCCATACAATGCGCTACCAGTTTTACGGGCACATCTTTCATTTCCGCCTGCAACTCCTCCAGCGGAGTAAGCGCCCGCAAGTCGGGCAGCCAGTATTGCTGCGACTGTAGTATCGCCGACACCAGTATATTGTTCCACCTGTCATACCTGAACTTCTCCCGCTCACTGCGACTCGTTTGTAACGGGATAATGGTCGTTACACCCAGTTCCGTTACCTTCTCCAGTATCCACTCATTACGGCTGCTGTTTTTGGTAAAGGCCACCGCTAAATGCAAACGCGCCGGGGGTTGTTCATAAAACTGCACCTCCTCTACCGCTACGCTGCACCGTTTCTTATGCGCATCGGTAATGATGCACTCCGCCCTGTACCCCTTGCCATTGGTCAGTGCCAGGCGGTCGCCGTTTTGCTTGCGGAGCACCTGCACTACATGGCGTGCGGTATCGTCCTGCAAAGCAAGATGGGTGGTAACGGCCAGCGGGCCATCATGAAAAAATAAAGGAACCTGTGACATGCAGCAGGCAAGATAATTAAAAAAGCAGCGCTATCGCAACACCAGCTTTTTCTCATCTATCATCTTGCGCAGGTTGATGAGCCCGTAGCGCATCCTGCCCAGTGCGGTGTTGATGCTTACCGATGTCATGTCTGATATCTCCTTGAAGCTCATATCGCCATAAATGCGCAGTATGATCACCTCGCGTTGCTCTTCCGGCAGTAGCTCTATCAGCTGGCGGATGGAGTCGTGCGTCTGGCGCTTTTCTAACGACGTTGAAGCTATATCATCGGCGCTGCCGAGAATCTCCGATAGGTCTGTACCATCGCTGAGGGTGATATTTACCTGCTGGCGTACCTTGCGGAAATGGTCCATACACAAGTTGTGCGCCACGCGCATAGCCCATGGCAAAAATTTGCCCTGCTCTGAATACCGCCCCGCCCTTATGGTACGTATGATCTTCATAAAGGTATCCTGGAAAATATCTTCGGCTGTGTACTGGTCTTTCACCAGCATGAAAATACCCGTGTATATCTTATCCTTATACCTGTGGATAAGCGTTTCGAGTGCAGCCGCATGCCCTTCCTTAAAGGATTGCACCAGTTGGGCGTCAGTTTGTTGTTGATGGATCGTTTGCATATTCTTCTACCTGTTAGGTACACATCATTACATCTTCGGTAAATGTTATTTAATGTAGAAGTCTATGCTATAGCGTTTGCTTTATTAGTTATTTAACGATTGTTTGGGTGTTTTATTGCCCGGTTGTGAAATTTTTTAACACAAATACAGTGCCAAAGTAACGAGTTTTTTCATATTCCGGTAAAAAACTTTATTTCTATTAACCCTGTATTATACAAAGACAGTCAAAACCACCCAAACGTTGAGTTAAAGTCTTGTTAATGAAACTATTGTGACAATGGCCCTTTCCGCCTGAGGCGGAAGGGGTTAGGGGTGGGTTCTCTATTCAATGCGTACATAGCGCTTCTGTTTTTCATGTTTGGCGGTGTGGTGTTTTATGTTGTTTTTATGGATGATGGTTAATAACCGGGGTTGTTTACGCGGGTGGACATCCTCCGGCTGCTCATTTGTTGCGTTTTGTTGCGGAATTGTGTTTTCTGTTTGGCGCGATTGTTCCTCCCCCGGCTCGTGCCTCGCCACCCCCTCTCCCGCATTAGGCGGGACAGGCTCCGGGGGACAGGTTTGTTGCGGTGAATTAACACGTTCATTTGTTGCGGTTTGTTGCGGAGTTGTGTTTTGTCCCCCGCTGGCGGGGGTGGCGCAGCCGGGGGTGGACTGCGTAACATGGGTTGTTTCTTGTGGTGGGGGTGTCCCCCTATCCCCCTCCCGCTGTTGCGGGATTTCATTACGGGGAGACTCAGTATTTGTACTTCGCGAGTGTTCCTCCCCCGGCTCGTACCTCGCCACCCCCTCCTGAGGGGGACAGGCTTGTTGTTTCGGATTATCTCTTTCATTTGTTGCGGTTTGTTGCGGGATTGTGTTTTCTGTTTGGCGCGAGTCAACCACCCCCGAATGGCTATCTCCGCCGGAGGCGGACCGCCATTCTCCCCTCCTAGGAACCCCGAATGTGTCGGGACAGGCAGGAGGGGAATTCCTACCGTAAATGTAGTGGCCGGCGAGGAGGGAGTCTTCTCTTGAGTAGCGGAGTTTTGTGTTGTAGGAAATTTCCCTGTAATGGGTGCACTGGTTGCAGTCCTTGCCTTTTACAGTTATCTCCTCGCGCACTTCGCCCAAAACTACCCTGCGGCAGAGGAGCCGCTTCTGGTAAACGGTGAGCAGTTCTTCTTTCATCTGGTCTTTAAGTTCTTGGCGGGCATTGTACATGGTAGTTTCCAGCGCATCGGCGATGACCTGCGCTATTTCGGGTTTCTGCATGAGCCTGTTGGCTGACGACTCTGTAGCGCGGCCATTGCGTTTGGAGTTGGGGTAGGCGTTGTTGTAGGCAACGATCTTGTCCTGGAAACGGAGGTACTCGGTAACGAA